>LSQX01300748.1_pt1 | contig 232432 bp, 184 predicted proteins | sample 654561 | NCBI WGS metagenome assembly LSQX01 (sample SAMN04489861, study PRJNA283612) | anaerobic digester metagenome | isolation source: 4 biogas reactors fed with cattle manure at either 37C or 55C with and... | place: Denmark: Kongens Lyngby | collected 2014 | reverse complement strand
AGTACCACAATAAGGGGGTATCGTTTCCCGCCGGAACACCGGAACAGCGGAACACGGCCCCTCAGCGAGCGGCAGAACCCAGAGAGCAGCCAAGCCGCCGACGGCGAGCCAGTCCTCCATGCCTGCCACATCTCGCTGAACGGACCACCACCAACGCAACGGACAAGTGACCGCTATACAGCCAGCAAACACACCATGAACGAGCACTCATGAATGATACGGACTAGGCCCTCGTCCGCCAGCCACCGCACAGGGGGCTCGCGGGGCGCGAACGGTTCGCTTCGGCGTCTGAGACTGCAGAGACCCTACGTGAGGCGATCGCTCTCAGTACTGGCCGAAGTCCCGGCAGGCCTCGTGCATGGCCGCCACGTTCTCCGGCGGCGTGCCAGGAGCGAGATTGTTGGCCTCGCGGAGGACGAACTTGCCGCCCTCCATCACACCGGACTCCAGGATCCGTCGGGTCTCCTCACGCACCTCGGCGGGCGTGCGGCCTCTGAGGAACTCCACATGGGGCCCACCATGGATGAAGACATCGGGCCCCAGCGTACGGCGGAGGCCCCCGTGGTCCACCGGGAAGCCCGTGTCGAAGGCGTTGACCTTCAACTCGTCCCTGATCGTCGGGAAGAGGTGGGTGGCGTCACCGCACAAGTGGATCGAGTTGGGCCCGTCGGGCCCGAATGCCTCTATCAGCCGCCGATGGTAGGGGAGCACCCTCTCCCGGTAGGACGACACGCTCAGAAGGGCCACGCTATCGTCCGCGAACCCCCAGGTCCTGGTGGCCACAGGCACGCCAAGCCGTTCGCGGTAGGCCCGGATCCGCTCGATCGTCGCCTCCGTGATGAACCCCATGAAGGCGTCGAGGAACTCGGGGTCGGCGTACATGTCCAGGCAGAGCTCCGTGGCTCCTCGAAGCGCACAGCCGATGGTGAAGGGGCCGTCCGTGCCCAACCCGGTGGGGGACACCACATCCACCGGCCGACCGTGGAATTCGGCCTCGGCGGCGAATGCCCTGAACTGCTCGTAGTACTCCCAGTTCCGCGCCATCCATCCACCGAAGGGATCCGGAGCACCGCTATCGAGGAAGGCCCACTTCCGGTCATCGGTAACGAAGGGGGGTACATCCGGGACATTGCCCGCGATGTACCGCAGATCACCCCCGAACCATAGGGCTTCGTAGCAGTTCTGGAAGTCCACATATACCGACCAGCGGTCTGGGATGCCCATCTCACTGTCATGCACGAGGTTGTGACGGACCCAGTGCTGGTGCCGAAGCTGAACATCCCACATGACCCGAGGGTCCTCGAAGTACTCGCGGAACGTCGTACCATCGACGTTGAGCTTGGGGTCGAGAAGCGTCAGCCTCGGGTTGATCCCCAATGTCATGGGGACTCGGATGGGGTTGCCTGCATGGTAGGCCTCCCATACCTCGCGCACCTCGGCATTGTGGGCCTCGAAGTCCATATGGCGCCTCCCTACGGCTCCGTTCGACCGTACATTCCGTGGAGCCGCCGGCGACCCCTTGCCTGGCCCACGGGCAGGCCGGCGAGGAGAGCCGCCCGAATACCGTCTGCCACGCGACGCGCACCGTTAGCTACGGTTCAGGGAGGATCCCATGAAGAGTCTGCGCTGGGGGCTCATAGCCGCCGGGAACATCGCCGCACGGTTCGCCAAGGGTCTGGCAACCACCACTGAGGCTGACGTAGTGGCTGTGGGGGCGAGAAGCCGCGACCGGGCGACGCAGTTCGCCAGGGCTCATGGCATCGAGCGGGCCTACGGCAGCTACGCCGAGGTGCTCGCCGATCCCGACGTTGATGCCGTCTACATCTCCACTCCGAACCATCTTCATGCTGAGTGGGCTATCGCTGCAGCCCGCGCGGGCAAGCACATCCTGTGCGAGAAGCCGGCGGCGCTCAACGCGCCGCAGCTCGAGGCAGTGCTGGATGTCGTGCAGGCCTGTGACGTCTTCTTCATGGAGGCCTTCATGTACCGCTGTCACCCTCAGTGGGAGCGGGTGCGTGAGGTGATGGCCTCAGGCGCCATTGGCGAGACGAGGATCATCGAGGCCGCATTCAGCTTCAACTTCGGGTACCCCTTGGACAACATCCGTATGTCGCGATCCATGGGAGGTGGCAGCCTCATGGACGTGGGGTGTTATTGCCTCTCCTTCGCGCGGATGGTCGCGGGAGAGGAGCCGCGCGAGTGCAAAGCGACGGCTAGGATCGGGCCTGATAGCGAGGTCGACGAGTGGGCGGCCGGAGTTCTGGCCTTCCCCTCCGGGGCTATCGCCCACTTCGCATGCGGCATGCGCTGCGCAACGCCTGTAAGGTCTGCCGTCTATGGAGATAGGGGATACCTCTCTGTCGCAAGCCCGTGGCTCCCCGACGCGGACGGCGCCACGGTCACGGTGGTGTCCGAGGGCAGGGAGGAGACGCACGAGGTCTCGCACGGGCTCGATCTCTATGCGGGTGAGGCGCTCACAGTGGCGGCTCACCTTGGTGAGCGCCAGGCGCCAGCGATGACCTGGAGCGACAGCCTGGGACAAGCGCGGGCCATGGATGCGCTCAGGGCGTCGATCGGCTTGGTCTTCCCCGGGGACTGCTGCCAATAGACCGGCGCCGAAGCGAAGGCGGCACGGCAACAGAGCTGCTGCGCTGGCGAGGCTCCGCCCGGGGCGGTACACCGTCAAACCGACGCATGCCTTGCGTCAGCGGCGGAGGAGGCACCCCGGGGCTCACCGAATCGTCCAAAGACCATGCAGACGGCGGGGCGGACAGAGGAGCACCCGGCCGGAGGAGACCAGGACGCCTCCGACGGGTTCCCAGAGCAGGGGGAGGGGATCCGTGTATCGCGCCGGCAGTTTATCCGCGGGGCCGCGGTCCTCTCCGCTTTGGCGGCCGCTGGCGGGGGCTGGTGGGGCATGACACGCCATCTGGCGCTGGAGCGGGTCGCCGTGCCGCTGCGAGGGCTCCAGGCCCCCCTACGCATCGCTATGGTGACGGACACACACCTCCGAAGCGGTGGCGCTCTCCAACCCTTCACGAACGAGCGGATGGTCAGCGAGGCGCTCAGCATGGCTGCCGATGAGCAGCCGGACCTGTTCCTCTTCGGCGGGGACCTGACGTCGGAGACATTCGGCGGAGGCATCGGCTCTGCGAGGCGGATGATCGATCTGATGGCCGGTATCGGGCCTCCCCTTGGGAGCTACGCCTGCCTGGGCAACCACGACATGACGGCCCAAAGCGGCGACGGCATCCTGGCGCACTACGCCTCGTCGTCCGTCCGTCTGCTGAAAGACGAGTGGGTCGTCCTGGACACCTCGGCGGGCCCGTTCAGTCTGGGCGGGCTGGGGTACTGCGGCTCGGGCTACGAGGATGCCGCGCCTCTACGCGAGACGAACTCGCCCAGGCCGCGCATCCTGCTGGCACACGATCCGACCTGTGTGCTCTATCTCGATGACCTGGATCGCATCGACCTCATCGTGTGTGGCCACACCCATGGCGGCCAGGTGCATCTACCCTTTGTCGGCGCCCCGTGGACGCCATCGCCAGCATATCCGACATACTATCGCGGCTTGAAGGCACTAACGCCAAGGAGCTACATATATGTGAGCCGGGGCGTGGGCACCGTGTTCGTTCCCCTGCGCGTGGGGTCTCGCCCCGAGGTGACCGTGTTCGATCTATCGCCACTCCCGGAGAGTGGCGAGGAGAGGGAGTCGATCTAGCGATGAAACGCCTACTCCTCCCGCTGCTGGCCCTTATGGTGTGCCTTCCCCTGAGCGCCTCAGCCCAGCAGGATGACCCCGAGGCCGTGCGCATTCTGGCGCAGGTGCGCGAGCAGTACCGCAACATGCAGACTTTCTACGCGACCGTGCGGCAGATCGATGTGTTCTACGGTGACTCCTGGGTCACCCAAGAGGTTCGACGGTGGGAAGAGGCGCGGAAGCGGCCCAACAAGATGCGCCTAGAGACCTTCTTCCCTCAGGACCTCGAGCTGCCTGTGGAGATCAGATTCCTCGGCGAGGACACTGAGATGGGTGAGTCCTCAGCCGCAGATCCGACGCGCTACCGCCTGGTAGCGTGCGATGGCCAGGAGTGCTGGCGCGAGGAACTGAGCCTCGTGGCCGCGCAGACACCGGTGGGGCAGGGGCTGGCGGACACGGAGTACATGGCCACCCAGCCCCCGTCCGCGCTTCACTTTATGCAGCCAGGGCAGCCTTGGCCGGCCGATCCGCCTGTCGATCAGCCGATCACCGTCGTGGATCTCCTGGATGACTCCCGAGTGCAGGGGCGGATCATCCCCGGCACCCTCAAGATGGTGACCCACGAGGAGGGTGGCGAGCGCACCAGCATCGAGGACATCTCGGTGATGGAACCTGGGGGCAGTGGCTACTACTCCTGTCACCACCTCGCCTTCATGCTCAACAACGGGCTGGAACAGCACTACTGGGTCGACACCCAGAGCTTCGTGGTCCGCGCCGAGATGGTGATTCGGGTGCTGCCGCCGGCGCCGGACCCCTTCCTCCAGCCCGAAGTTGAGGTTCAGTTACCCACCGACCTCAGCCCCGAGACGATGGAGAAGGTGCAGCGGGTGCGTCGGTACATGACGGGTCGTTTCGTGCGGACCTTCGTCTACTACGATCACCTGGCGTGGAACATCGAGATCGACGATGCGCTCTTCACCTACCGGCCCACGGAGCATGTGCGCGTGGTTGAGGGCAACGAGCTCTTCGGGGCCATGGCATGGGTCTGGGAGATCACTACTGGCACGCGGGGCCGGTGGGAGCCCGAACCCCCGCCCGCGGGCCTCGGCGGCGGCGCGCCCCTCGTGCCCCGGCGCTGACGGCCTCACGGCGCGGAGCGGAGGCAGTCCATGACGGGCCCTGGCGATGACCGCAAGCGCCGCGGCCATCACATCGAGGCGCAGGTGGCCGACGCTCTCGCTACCCAGGGCCTGCGGGTGCTGGAGCGCAACTTCGTCGCCAAGGGGGGCGAGATCGACATCCTCGGCATGGATGGCGACACCCTTGTGGTGATCGAGGTGCGCTCCAGGCGGCCCGGAGGTGTCCTTCCTCGCGAGACGGTCAACCGGCACAAGCGCCGGCGCATCGTGCATGCCGCCCGTAGCTATCTGCTGCAGGAGGGGTTCGAGGACGCACCCGTGCGGTTCGATGTCGTCGAGGTGATCTTCGAGCCAGGCGAGGGAACAGGCCGGGTGACATGGATCAAGGACGCCTTCGACCTCGACGATACCTGACCCGGCCGGTCTACTTGCGCCCGTGGCGCGCTCCGCGCTAGCATCTTCCATCACCCTCGCAAGCGACCGCCGTGTCGCTCTGCCAGCCAGGAGATCGTATGCCCCGCCAACACACCGACATCGTCGCCGAGGAGCTCGGCGTCAGACCCAGCCAGGTTGCCGCCACAGCGTCCCTGCTTGCCGACGGTGCCACCGTCCCGTTCATCGCGCGCTACCGCAAGGAGGCGACGGGCAGCCTCGATGAGGTGGCCATCGCAGCGATACGCGACCGACTCGAACAACTCGAGAGCCTGGACAAGCGGCGCACCGCAATCATCGAGTCCCTCGCCGAGCGGGAACTCCTGACGGACGCTCTCTCCGCTCGTATCGCGGGCGCGGCAACCCTCGCCGAGCTCGAGGATACCTACTTGCCCTTCCGGCCCAAGCGCCGCACCCGAGCGATGGTGGCGCGCGAGAGGGGGCTGGGGCCTCTCGCGGACCTGCTCCTCGGCCCCGAGGACCCTTCGCTGGACCCGTTGGCCGCCGCCGCGGGCTTCGTTGCAGCCGAGAGGGGTGTTGAGACTGCCGAGGACGCCCTCGCCGGGGCGCGAGACATCATCGCCGAGCGCGTGGCGGAGGATGCGGATACGCGCGCCGAGCTACGCAAGCTCTACTCATCCAGGGGCCTCATCACCTCAACGGTTGTGAAGGGGCACGAGGAGGAAGGCGCCAAGTTCCGTGACTACTTCGAGTGGAGCGAGAGTGGAGCAGCGGCGCCGTCGCACCGGGTTCTGGCCATGCTCCGCGGCGAGGACGAGGGCCATCTGAAGGTGAGGATCGCCCCACCGGAGGACGACGCCCTCGATATTGCGCGGAGGCGCTTCGTGAAAGGGGAGACCCCCGCAAGCGCCGAGGTAGACGCGGCGCTGGTCGACGGCTATCGGCGTCTGCTGGGACCGTCCATGGAGACGGAGATGCGTGCCACGCTGAAGGCGCGCGCCGACGAGGAAGCTATCAAGGTGTTCGCCCAGAACCTGCGGGAGCTGCTCCTCGCCGCGCCATTGGGACGCAAAGCGGTGCTGGCCATCGATCCCGGCTTCCGAACCGGCTGTAAGGTCGTCTGCCTCGACGCGCAGGGGAAGCTACTCCACAATGACACCATCTACCCCCACACCGGCGAGGTGAAAGGGCGGGAGGCGACCGCCACCCTCCTGGCGCTGTGCCAGCGCTTCTCGATCGACGCCATCGCTATCGGTAACGGAACGGGCAGCCGCGAGACGGAGCGCTTCGTGCGGGCCGCCGGCCTGCCGGCATCGATCCAGGTCCTTGTCGTGAGCGAGTCTGGGGCATCGGTCTACTCCGCCTCCGAGGCGGCCCGCGAGGAGTTTCCCGAGCACGATGTGACCGTCCGGGGCGCCGTCAGCATCGGTCGCCGCCTGATGGATCCCCTCGCCGAACTCGTCAAGATCGATCCGAAGGCCATCGGCGTCGGTCAGTACCAGCACGATGTGGACCAAGCAGCCCTGCGCCAAGCCCTGGATGACACGGTGGTGAGTTGTGTGAACGGAGTGGGCGTCGACCTGAACCGGGCCAGCCGTCAGCTTCTTACCTACGTGTCGGGTCTGGGCCGCCGGCTCGCCGCTCACATCGTTGACTACCGCGAAACCAATGGCCCCTTCCAGCAGCGGCAGGATCTCATGGCCGTACCACACCTGGGTCCCAAGGCTTTCGAGCAGGCCGCGGGCTTCCTGCGCATCCCCGATGCCGAGAACCCTCTCGACCGCAGCGCCGTCCACCCGGAGAGCTACGGCGTGGTCGAGGCCATCACCCGGGATCTGGGCTGCTCCCTAGAGGAACTGATGGCGTCAGAGACCCTCCGCCGGCAGATCGATCCGAACCGCTATGTGACCGATTCTGTCGGCCTCCCCACCCTGACGGACATCATCGAGGAGCTGGGCAAGCCTGGGAGGGACCCGCGCGACCAGCTGGAGGCCTTCGCCTTCGCGGAGGGCATCGAGAAGGTCGAGGATCTGCAGCGAGGCATGAAGCTGCCCGGTATCGTGACGAATGTAACCCACTTCGGAGCCTTCGTTGATATCGGTGTGCACCAGGACGGGCTCGTGCATGTAAGCCACCTATCCGACCGGTTCGTGAAGGACCCGACCGAGGTGGTAAAGGTTCAACAGAAGGTAAAAGTGACGGTCCTCGATGTGGACCTGGCCCGCCAGCGCATCTCCCTCTCCATGAAGAGTGATCCCTTCGCTGAGCCACGCCGTCAGGGTGAGGCGCCGCGTCCATCCGCCAGGCCGAAGACCGTGCGCCCGGCGTCTCCGCGGCCAAAGCGGGAGGACACCAGCGGGCAGGCCGGGTGGTTCAGGGAAGCGATGATGAAGGCGGATAAGAAGAAGCGCGGCTGAGCGCGCAGGGCCTACCGACACCTCTGCCAGTTCGGCGCGTCTAACCTAGTGACGCCGGTGATGGCGACGGAGCCGGCGTGCGAAGGCGAGGCAGGGAGGCTCACCTTCGCGGCTCGGGTGAGGGGTGTGTTCCCGTGGGCGGCGGGGACGATCAGAATCTGATCTGCGTCTGGTGTAGCTTCGTCCACGACCAGCCAGAGGCCTACTGCTTCCGCTGTGGCAAGTCCCTCTCGCGTGTGCCAGTGCCTCGCCCAAGCGTTCCTCCTCAGCCTCCGTGGCATGGCAGAAGCGCGCTCCTGTGGGCGCTCGTAACGGTGCCGCTGGTCTTCGGAGCCCTGCTTGTGGGGCTGATCCTGGGGCACGGCCTCGGGGAGAGAGGCGCCGACGGCCGCCTCACTGAGCCGACTCCGACGGTTGTGGGCACGCAGAGGGCGCGTCCCGAACCAGTAGTGGAGCCCTACTTCCCAACACCCTCAGTTCGCGCCGAGCCCAGCGTTGGTCAGGACTGGTACGTGGCATGGCCGCCGGAGCCCGATCCCGCTCCGTACTTCGCGCCCGCTCCGTCACCACCACCTTCGCCCTCGCCTCCAACCTACTCGGTTGACGCTCCTGTGGATGTCGACGCGGAAATCGAGAAGCACCGCCAAGCCTATAGGGCTGAGGTCGAGAGGATGCGGGCGGAGGAGGAGCGACGCTATCGCGAGGAGCTGGACCGGCTGGCGCTGGAGCAGGAACGCCAGCTCCTGGCGTTGAGCGAGCGGGAGGAGCGCGCCCGGCAGGAGTGGGAGCGCGAGCAGTGGGCTCGCGAGCTTGAGCGGCAGCGTGAGGATCAGCGGCGCGCCCAGGCGGAGAGAGAGCGCCTCTACCGCGAGGAGCAGGAGAGGCAGCGGCGTCAGCGCGAGGCGGAGCGTGAAGCAGAGCGTAATACCCTCCAGCGGTACGTCTGTGGCCACTGCGGAGCTGAGATACAGCGGACCAAGGCGCAGGGCAGCCCATTCAGTAGCGAGGGGGGCCCCTGCGAGGAGGGTCGCAACCGGCACTGGTGGATCCGCCGATAGGTTCTGCAGGGAAGGGCGCGGGCCCCGCCCAGCCGAAGTGCCCCGATCATCGCAGGGGGTCCACAGATGGCCAAGCGCGTCGTGTACGTCTCCTTCATGCTCCACGGCAACATGTCCTACGACCGCTACACGAAGCAGACGATCGAGGAGAGCTTCCCGAAGCTGTACCGCAAGGGCGTGGATGCGCTCCTGGCAGATCCCTCGGTGCCGGCCGTCGTGGATCTTTCGGGCATTACGATCCGCTGGCTTGATCGCGTCGCCCCGGACGTCTTGGAGGGCCTCCGGCTTCTGGCCAAGCGAGATCAGATCGACATCGCAGGCTGCCAGTACGCCTGCTCGGTGAACGCGAACACCGACGAGATCACGACGTTCGAGGCATGCCGGCTGGGAATGGATCTGGCACGCGAGCACCTGGACCCCCGTGCCGAAGGCTTCTTCTGCCAGGAGATGTCCTATCACCAGCAGATCCCGTGGGTGCTGCGGCAGCTGGGCTGTCGCTGGACCGTGTTGAAGGGCCGGCCTGGGGAGCGGATGCCCGTCCTACTGGAGGGGCTGTCGGGTGATCGGGTGTACGGCTTCATACAGGCCCAACACTCGGCCGAGGGCGTGGCGGGCGAACTGGCCGAGGTTGAGGACGGGGCCTACTACCTGCTCGGATGCGACTTCGAGATGCTACCGGACATGGGCGCGGTGCGAGATAGGTTGAGCGCCGCAGAGGCGGCTACCGATGTGGAGATACGGTTCGCTACGGTGCGCTCGTGGCTGGCGGAGCGGGAGGGGACCCTACCCCCGCGAAGGCTCCCGGCCCGTGGCAACGCGATCGCCCGTCCCCTCGAACTGGAGAGCTTCTCGCGCTGGACCCTCAAGCCGCGCGACATCGAGTTCCGAGGCGAGCTGATGCGGGCGATGGCGGCCGTGCGAAGCGCTGAACTACTCGCCGCACTGCTTCCCTCTAGAGCCGGTACCGATACGTTGCCCGACGCGGCCTTGGCCGTGGACAACCCGTGGGATGCGCTGTTCGAGCATCATGGCGAGTTCGCCGACGATGCGAGCCGGCTCCGAGCGAGGGGGCGCGACTTGGCTCGCGCCCGCCACATGCTCCTGATTGGGGCGAACTCTGACGCCGTCGGCTGGGCGCCATGGCAGCCCCGCCAGCTCCACAGGCAGGGGGAGCTGCGCAGAGCGACGGTGCTGTCGGAGGCGCATGCGGCCGCCCTCCTCCGGTCATGCGCGGCGACTCAAGGGACGGCCGATCCCGTCGTCTACGCGGTCTTCAACCCCACTCGGGCGCGAGAGACGACGATCACCATCGACCAGCCCATCGCCATGCAGGCTGAGGGTGCCCCGGTCATGCACACGAGCGTCAACGGCGCCGTGCGCCATCACATCCGAGTGGCTCTGCCCGACTACGGTTGTGCCAACCTGGCTCTGCGGCCGTCGGAGGCCGCGGCGTGGCCTGGCGAATGGGAACCTGGGAGCCAGATCGAAGCAGGGGGAATGTCCATCGCGCGGCGTGGCGAGGGGGTGGCTCTCAGGCTGGGCTCACGGACGTGCACAGTGGGCTTGGCCCCGTTCCTGCTGACGGACGTCGCCAACCAGTGGGAGCCACGCGAGGTCGCCCCCGATCTGTCGCGAGGCATCTGGCGATGGCGGCGCACACCCCTTGCACCCCAGCTGGAGTGCATGATTGAGCTGGAATGGCCCCTCATGATGCGCTGGCTTCTCGAACCCCAGGGCGAAGTGGCTATGCTCACCATCGACCTCTGGGCTCACCAGCCCTGCCGCATCGGCGAATTGGGGAGCTACGACCCAGAGGGGCTGCGGCTGGATGTCGTCACATCGCCAGGCGCCCTGGCTCACTCGATCCCCTTCGGAGCGGAGAGGGTAGCTGAGCCTGGCCTATCCCACGTTGTCGCCCACCGCTTCGCGGCTCTGGAGCAGGAGGAGGGTGGGGTGGCCGTGCTCCCGGTAAGCGGCCTTCAGGGCATCTCCGCAGACCCGTCGTCGGGCCGCCTTGGCCTTCGCCTCGGCGCGAGCGCTCTGGGCGAGCTGGACCAGCAGCCCTCCCTCACCATCCGCGATGGGTACGGCTCCCATGGGATGCACACCACAGGGGCCGTCTTCTCTGGCCACTACCGGCACCGAATCGGCATCCTGCTCTTCGGGCCATCCACCACTGCCGCTGCACTGCATCACCTCGGGCGTCAGCTCCAAGAGCCGCCCCTGGTCGTGCGTGTGCCGGGCCCCGTCCCCGCCGGCGCCCTATTGGAGATGAGGCCAGAGGCGCTGGATGTCGCCGGAGTGGTCGCGCCCGAAGGGCGGCCGGAGCTCGTCGTCTTCAACCCATCGGAGGAACCAGCGAACGGCCGCCTCCGCACTGACGGAGCCACGTGGCAGTCGCGCCTGGAGCCCTACGGCATCGCGCGGGTGAGCCTGAGCGCCAGGTAGGAGCCATCCATCCGCCTACAGGAGGCGCCGCTGGTTGCACAGGATCATGGGATAGAGGCCACGGCCTGGGCGCCCGTGTTCGAAGAGTCCTTCGAGACCGGCCTGGGGCCCGAGTGGGAGATTCGCCTCACAAACCATCCGGGAGCATCTCTGACCGTGGAGGCTGGGGCTGTGCGTATACACTCCCAGGGCAACCGGTGCGCCTTCCTCGAACGTGCCCTGCCTCCCGATGTGGGCATGGTGGTGGCCCGTCTGAACCCTGGCAATGACAGCGGCCAGACGTGGGGCAGCGGCCTTGGCGTGGGGTCGGGCGAGAGCTTCCTACGTGTGAACCTGAGGGCGGTTGAGGGCCGTGCCGGGGTAGACCGCGGGCTCATGCAGATGCTCGATCCGGCCCCCGTTGCGCCAGGGCAGGAAACATGGCTGCGGATACGTCTGACCGAAGACAGCGTCTTCTTCGAAGCCTCGAGCGACGGCGTTGTCTGGGTTCGGGTTCGCACCATGCAGCGGCACTGGCTCAAAGGTCGGCGCGACCGTCTTGCAGTGGGGAAGATGAGCCCCACGGGAACGGTGATGGATGTGAAGACTGAGTCGCCCATGGGGAGCAGCCAGATACTGGAGGTGCGCGCGTACCGCGCTACTCCATAGACGGAATGCGCCGGTTGCGCCCGCCTATGCCTGCGAGCCGCCGGTCGGTGATCAGGTCCATCTCGACGAGAGCGCGACCAAGTAGGCAGCGGTGCGCCGCGGCATACTCCAGCCCCTGCTTCAGTTGGGTGTCGTCGATTGCCCCTGCGTCGACCAGGATCTCTCCTAGCCTGCGGCGCATAGGTGTGCCGTCCCCTCTCTCCCCACCGCCCCCGAAGGCCGTTAGGACAGCGGACTCCAGGACATACCCGACTTAGGACCTACTTAGCTCCACCGGGCTTGCGGTCGCCGTACCGCTGACGGAACCGCTCCACGCGACCTTCGGTGTCAACAATCTTCTGCTTGCCGGTGTAGAACGGGTGGCACTCGGCACAGAGATCGAGCTTCAGGCTGTCGACGGTGGCGCGGGTCTGGAATGTGTTCCCGCACGCGCAGGTCACTGTGCAAACGTCGTACTTCGGATGTAGATTCGCCTTCATTACACGGACCTCCACAGGCGGGCATCCGTAGCCCGCGCAAAACGCCAGTATAGTGAATCAAGTGGTGCGTGTCACGAACTAGCACAACCCTTCAGCAACCGCTTCGCCCCGCCGCAGAATCCCTCGCTGCTCGCGAATCACCTCGCCAGATGAGCGTTGAGCACGCTTGGCTGACACAGTGTGAGCTCTCTGCACCGGAGGTCAGCGTTGTGCCAGAGATGAAGTGCCTGAGCGGGAGGGAGTCCATGCGCGAACCGACACAGGCCACGGTCGAGCCCCTCTGGACACGCGCTGCGCTCCCTATCGCCGCTCTCGGCGTTGCCGCAGCGGCCGTGTGCGGCGCTCTCGCCATCGCGCGGGGATTCGTGTGGATCGTGCCGATGACCCTCTGCCTGACCGTTGGCCTGAGCCCACTGGGTGTCCGTATGTGCGCCGGGCGCACCGCGCTGCTCCGTGCCCTGGAGCGTGCCCCGGCACGGCGCTACCAACTGCCCCACGGCAACGTAGCAGGCTCGACGCCAATAGCCGCGACACTCGAGGGGTGGAAGGCCACCCGTGTGAGTGTCCGTCCCCTTCGCAGCCTGGGACCCGTTGGTGAGTGGGCGGCCCTGGTTCCGGGCTCCCCAAGCGTGCCACTGCGCTCGATGCTGCGACTCCGGTACGTTGGTTGGCCCTTCGATTCCTGCGTGCCCGCCGTACTGGTGCCCAGGAGCGGCGGCTGCGTGGCTGTGGCCTGGGCAGGGCCTGCCGCCGTCATACTCGCCGAGTTGCCTCGCGGGGCGTGGGACTGGACGACGCGCCATGGCGAAGCCGCTTGGGATGCGGCTCTGAGCGCCGCGCAGCGGGCCGACGCGGCACGCGCCGCTGATCTCCAGGCGATCGGAGCCGTCGATCTGGTCGCCGGGCCGGCGGCAGAGAACGCACTGCGAGACGCCGGGTACCAGCGAATCGGACTCATCCCCCTTGCGGCGCTGGCCGACGCGTTGACCTTGGCGGAACTTGAGTTCGCCTGGCCCGCCGATGCGAGCTTCCAGATCAAGCGCTTCAGCGGCGCGGTAGCGCCTTCCGGCCACGGCCTGGAGGGTCTGCATGCCGAGGGGGGCCGCAGTACGGGCGCCGGGCAGGAGCGACTCGATCTCATCATCGTGCGCATCGCCGATGACAGGACCCTCGCCTACGCACGGCGTCAGCAGGAACGGGAGCCCACAGCTGATGTCTCCTGACCTGCCCGATTCCGTTGACCCTGCGGCGGACAAGCCACTGGCCCCCGGATGCATGCTGCACAGGGGAGGGTACCGAGTCGAGCGCCTTCTGGAGCCACGGGGCTGTCTGAGGGCCTACAAGGCCACTCAGGCGGCCTCCAGCCACCCGGTGCTTCTACTTGAGCTACCGGGAGGCGCTTCCGAGGAGGGACGGGATCGATTCCTCGACACCCCGAGAAGGCTCGCCAGCCTCGGCCGCCCGGGGCTTCCGCAGGCACTGGATGCCTTCGAGGAGGTGGGCCGTGCCCTCACCGTGTGGTCCGTCACTCCGGGGCAGTCCCTGGATCAATGGGTCCGTCTTCGCTCCCTTGGTGTCGAGGACATCGTTCGCCACCTCGAAAGGCTCATCGTGGCCATAGACGGATGCCATCGCGTGGGCTGCCTCCATCTGGGGCTGAACTGCCGGTGGGTGACGCTTTCACCAGCCGGTGACCTCGTTATCCCTCCACCGATCCCACCGCCGGCCGGGGGGCCATGCGGTGCCGCGAGCGAAGACCCGTACCTCGCTCCGGAACTGTCGCGAGGATACGAGCCAACGCCGGCAACCGACGTGTACGCCATCGGCGCTCTTCTACACCTAATGATGTTCGGCAGACCGCCTCCCTGTGTCGCGGAACAGCCGGCCGAGGACCAGACGCCCAACTCCTCAGACCGTCGCCATAGCCTCGACCCTGGCCTCGTCGCGGCATGCCTCGCTGCCCTGGACGCCGATCCCGCCCGCAGGCCCACATTGGCCGACCTCGCCCAAGCAGCGAGGGCGGCCGGCTCGACGCGGACCGCCGCCCTGACCCCGTTGCGGACCAACCGCCCATGGAGCGAGCTGCTCGCCTCACCTCTCGCGGAACGGATCTCGGCCGAGCCCCAGGCTCCGCGTTCCGAGCTAGGTTGGAGGGCGGACCGCCTGCGGTGGGCGCGCTCGAGGGCTCACGAACTGGCTCCTGCCCGGCACACGGAGATCGAGGGAGCGTTGAGCGAGCTCCTGCGCCCCGTAAAGCTCAGCCACCCCACGTCTGGCGCGGCCTCCGAATGGGGATGCTTGGCGGTTCTCGTAGCCGTCTTCGTCTGGTTCTCGGGGGTCGTTGCCGCGCTGGGCTCGGTCTCGGCGATGGCCCTCGTGCTGGGGTCGGCGGCAGCACTCGCGGCCCTGGCAGGTGTGGTCTTGACCATCAGCCTCTGGCATCGGAGACGGATCCGGTCCGCCGTCGGGGCCATCTGCGACCGCTACACTGCCCCTTCCGAGCGTGACGACGCCATTGCTGTCCTCTACGAGATGCGAGAGTCCTCCTTGGCCGCCGGCGAGGTGCTGGAGGCGCTTGAGGTGCAACGACAGAAGCGTTCGGACAAGACCCTCTAGGGAGGCCCGCGATGCGCAGCTCCACTCCCCTCGCACTCCTGGCCGCGCTCCTGGCCATCTTCCCAGCCTGCATGCCGGAGGCCGTCGCTATGGATCACCCCTGCATAGCCCTCACTCCCGCCCAGATCGTCCGTGCCCGCAGCCGCGCGGCACAGGAATCATGGGCCGCCGATCGGGTCGAAGCGATCGTCGACCGAGCGGAGCGCGATCTGGGGGCCGCCCTGCCGGAGTTCGAGCGCGGATGGTGGCGTGAGTGGGGCCACGCCGCCGACTGGGGGGCGATCTATCCCGAGGTGAACCATCACACCGGGGCGGTGCCTCGCCCTGTGGCCGACAACGCGCTGAACTTGGCCCTTGGCTACACCCTGACGGGGAGGCGGGAGTTCGCTGAGGAAGCGGTTCGCCTTCTGGAGCACTTCGCCGCCACCTACACATTCGAGATCGATCACTATGACGTCGGGCTCAACACCGCCACATGGGGTATACCCCTCCTCCACTCGCTCGACTTGGTGTGGAGCGTGACGCCTCCGGCTACCCGCGGACGGCTTGAGGCGTGGTTCCTCGACATGGCGAGACACGTGCTTGAGCATGATCGCGAGTGGCTCGCCCACGGGTGGGGAGGCGCCTACAACAACCACTACGCGTGGCACAAGCGCCTACTCGCCGAGGTCGGTTTGTTCTATGACCGTCCGGAGTGGGTCGAGTATGCGATCCGGAGCCCGATGGGAGCTGCTGACCTCCTGGAGAACGGCCTGCGCGATGGGGGGCTGTGGCTCGAGAGCTCGTCGAACTACCACTTCACGACCCTCTATGCCCTCGCGCCTCTCGCGCAATCGATGCGAAACGCGAGCCATCCGTTCGACCTCTTCACCCACCGGTTTCGCGGGGGAGCCTGCCTGAAGGACCTCTTCACGGCGCCTCTCAAGATCGCACGCAGCGATGCGACCCTATTCCCCGTGGGCGACTGCTATGGCTCAACGGTGGACTTGGCATCAGTGCCTCTCTATGAGATCGGCTATGCGGCCTATGGTGATCCGCACCTCGGCTGGATCGTCGCGAGAGGGCGGTCTCGCGGCACGAGCCCGTCGGACCTGAACCGTCTGCTCTACGGGGCGGATGCGGTGATCGCGGAGGCTCCGCCGGCTGACAGCCAGATCCTCAGGGAACACGGCTGGGCGGTGCTGCGAGGCAGTAGTGCCGGCGGCGGCCACTGGGACTCCCCGGCGCTTACCCTCTTCTGCACCTGGGACCTTCACGGCATCCACGCCAATCAGGATGCCCTCAGTTACCAGCTCCACGGTCGAGGACGAGCGTTGGTCATCGACAGCGAGTCCAGGGCCCCGGGACACGCCTTCAGCAGCGACGTGCAACGCGAACTGAACCGACACACCCTCTGCCACAACACGGTCATGGTCGACACCCGCGATCAGCGCCCCAACCCTGAGCTTCTAACCCTGGAGAGAGCCGACCTCACCCCCGGGCGCCAGACGGTAGTCCTGGGCGACCCGAGCGGCGTGCTCTACGAGGGAGTCACTCAGCGACGCGCCTTGACACTGACGGACGAGGGTGTGACGGATGTCTACGAGGTCCGGTCTGACGAGCAGCACACATACGACTACCTACTCCACTACCCGCCCGAGGCCGTCGTGGATCTGGGACTGCCTCTCTCCGACGCCGAACTCGGCTGGGAGCCCGCCGCAAGCTGGTTGCGCAATGTTCGGGCCAGCCGGACGAACGAGCCAGTGATGGCCGCCATCCGGCTGGGCGAGGTTCACCTGGACCTCGAGGTGGAAGCGGAGCCGGGCACAGAGGTCTGGATCGCCGACTTCCCGTCATCGGCCGACCACGGGTCGCCGCCCAGCACTATCCTCGCGATCCGACGGCACGCCTCGACAACGGTCTTCCGCGCGAGCCATCGCGTCAGGTAGACAGTATGGGGCAGGTCGGGCCGGCGGCCCTTCGGAAGTACCAACATTCCGTGAGGGGAGGGTATGACATGCCACCGGAAGAGCAGTCGCTCCTGGCGGGCAAGCTCGACTCCATGATCAAGCTCGACGTAGCCCTCTTCTTCGCCGACAACCCCGACGCTATGGATTCGGCGGCATCGCTGGGCACCTGGGCCGGCTACCGCGAAGCGGAGCTGGAGGAAGCTCTAGCCGAGTTGTGCCGCGATCGGCTGCTCGTGCGGACGGGTGGCGTCTACCACCTGACCCCAGACCCCGACACTCGCGAGGCCTTGGCACGCTTCCGGGATCAGTATGAGCAGACGCGCCGGAGTGTCGAGGACATCATCGCGGGGCTGGAGCGCGACCGGCGACGCCTGGCCGAGCGCATCGAGGAGTTGGAGATCTCCACCCAGGCCATTGTGCAAGGCATGGGAGAGGGGGTCGTGGTCGTCGACGCCGGCCTGCGTCTCCGTTACGCGAACCGCGCGGCGGCGGACATTCTTGGCGACGCCCTTGTACACGGTCTGGGCGAGCCCATCGATGAACTTGTCGAGGAGGGTGCGCTGCTCGATGCCCTCAGAGAGTCGCGGGAGTTCTCTGGCGAGGGGCGTCGTGAGATCGAGACCATCGGTCCGACGGGGCCGCGGTACTATCTGCTTCACGTCAACGCCATCACGACCGAGGAGGGGGATGTCCACGGGCACACCTGCCTGCTCTCCGATGTCACCGAGCTGCGGGAGCTGGACAACCTCAAGTCCGACCTCATCAGCTTCGTGTCCCATGAGTTGCGGAACCCCCTTGGGGCCGTGAAGTCCTACGCCGACACCCTGGTCATCCACGCCGACCGGCTCGATGAGGCGAAGAAGCGCGAGTTCGCTGAGGTGATCAGCCAGGAGGTGGACCGACTGGCCCGCCTCATTGACGCCTACCTGGACATCTCGCGCATCGAGGCGGGTCGCGCGCTGGAGCTGGTGCTTCGGGAGGTCGACGCCGCGGGGCTGGCGCACCGAGCGGCTACCATCCAGACTGCGGCGGAGGCCGAACGCAGTATCGAGACGGACGTGCCCGAGGGCCCCGTCACTATAACCGCCGATAAGGACAAGGTTCTGCAGATCCTGCTGAACCTGCTCAGCAACGCTGTGAAGTACTCGCCCAACGGTGGGTCCATCACCTTGCGACTGGTCGAGCTGCCCGATGAGGTACAGTACGTCGTCAGCGATCAGGGACTAGGAATGGACGAGAATCAGATGCGGGGGATATTCACCCCCTTCTATCGGGTTCGTCGGTCGGAAACGCGCAAGGTCCGGGGCACGGGCTTGGGGCTCTACCTGTCGAAGCACTTGGCCGAGGCCCATGGCGGACGGCTCTGGGCCGAGAGCGTCCCCGGTCAGGGCTCCGACTTCCACCTCGCGCTGCCCAAGTGCCCAGATCGGGAACGGTGAGAGGCCGACATGAATGATGCAAGAGGCCATGTGCTCGTCGTAGATGACGAGAAGCGGACCTGCGACGTCATCTGCTTCAACGTGGAGGCTCGGGGCTACTCCGTTGATGTGGCTCTCGACGGCGACTCGGCTCTCCGCAAGGTGGCGGCACGCATCCCTGACCTCATGATCCTCGACATCGATATGCCCAGAGTGAGCGGCTGGGAGGTCCTCGACCTACTTCCGGGCGATGAGCAGATGTCGCGCATTCCCGTGGTGATCCTCTCCGGCCGTGACTCCCCCCAGGACATCGCCACCGGATGGAACTACGAGATCCTCACCTACTTCACCAAGCCCTTCGACATGAGTGACCTGATGGGGTTCATCGACCGGGTGCTCGGCAACACGGACGAGTGCGATGAGGATGGGCCGGAGTGAGCGCTCAGCCTCGCTTCTACTGCCGAGCCCTGATCGCGGCGGTTCGCGCCGAGCCCGACCATCGGTCAGAGCGAGTGACCGAGGCGATGCTCTGGGACGAGGTGTCCGTTGAGGGCGAGGCAGATGATTGGTGGCGGGTCAGCCTCCCCTCCCAGGCCGGGTACGCGGGCTGGCTCCCGCGCGAGGCTGTGGACTGCGGGCAGGAGATCGACGGGACCGAGTTCATCGTGGTCGCGGCGAGCGCACCGCTGTCTCGGTGCGGGCACGAGGCGGGCGAGTGCGTGGGCGTGTTATGGATGGGAACGACCGTAGTGGCTGCCCCCGATCAGCCGCCCGGCGCTACCATTCGGCTACTGGGGCCTGACGGTGAGCGGTACTGCTGCCCAGCTGCCGCGGTGAGACCTACGAGCGCGCTCCGGGACCTGATGCCGCGCGAGGGCTCAGCCGAGGCTCTGCGCCGCGCGCTAAGCTTGATCGGAACGCCCTACCTATGGGGCGGAATGACGGCTCGGGGTGTAGACTGCTCGGGACTCGTGCAGGTGGCGTACCGCGCCGTCGGCATGACCCTCCCACGGGACGCGGACATGCAGTACGATGCGGCAAGGCTGGTGCCGCACGAGGAGCTGAGGGCGGGTGACGCCGCCTTCCTGCAGAAGGACGGGCGCATCACCCATGTCATGATGATGGCCGATCGAGACCACCTGGTCCACGCATACGGACCGCCTGGCCAGGTGCAGATGAACACCCTTAGCGATGACGGCTTACTCGACCGCTGCGCGGGATTCGGCCGATTCATCGAGGAACGAGAGGGATGATCCCCGTGAGCGTGACTCGCGATGATGTAGCCCATGTGGCCAAGCTCGCCCGGCTCGCGATGAGTGAGCAGGAGCTGGATCAGATGCACGGCTACTTCGAGGCAATCCTGGAGCACTTCGCCAAGCTGGCCGCTGTCGACACTGAGGGCGTGGAGCCCACATCCCACCCCCTGGCGCGCGCCAACGTCACGCGCGAGGACCGCGTAACGGAGCCCATGGACCGGACGAAGCTCCTCGCGAACGCGCCCCTTGCCGATGGCGAGTGCTTCCTGGTCCCGCAGATCATGGAGGATGAGTGAACGACATGGCAGACGACATCGGCCTGCTCAACAGGCCGGCTCACGAGCTGGCGGCGCTCATCCGGTCCGGGGAGATCAGCGCCGTAGCTGTCACGGAGGCCTCCCTGGCGCGCATCGAAGCGCTGAATCCGACCGTCAAGGCATTCCTGACGGTCACCCCCGATCTTGCCCTCGAGGCCGCCAAAGCAACAGACGACGCACTCGCGCGTGGCGAGGAGTTGGGCCCTCTGGCAGGGGTGCCTATCGCCATCAAGGACAACCTCTGCGTGGACGGCGTGCTCTGCACTTGCGCCTCGAAGATCCTCGATGGCTATCGGGCCGTCTACGATGCGACGGTCGTGGAACGCGTCAAGGCCGTAGGTATGCCCATAGTGGGCAAGACGAACCTGGATGAGTTCGCCATGGGCTCATCCACGGAGAACTCCGCCTTCTTCGTCACCCACAATCCCTGGGATCTGAGCAAGGTGCCTGGCGGCTCCTCGGGTGGTTCGGCAGCCGCCGTCGCCGCCCGTATGGCGCCCCTAGCCCTCGGGTCGGATACGGGGGGATCCATCCGCCAGCCGGCGTCCTTCTGCGGCATCACCGGGCTGAAGCCCACCTACGGCCGCGTCTCTCGCTATGGCCTCGTCGGCTATGGCTCCTCCCTGGACCAGGTTGGCGCTCTCGCCGCTGACTGTGTGGACGCGGCACTGCTCACCGCGGTCATCGCCGGGCAGGATCCACGGGATACGACCTCCGCCGATGTCCCCGTGCCGGACTATGTGGGGGAGCTGACGGGGGATGTCACCGGCCTTCGGGTCGGTATCGTGCGGGAGCTCATGGGGGAGGGCATCGATCCCGAGGTGCGGGAGAGCGTGCTCACCGTGGCCCGGGCGCTCGAGGGGATGGGCGCGTCCACGGGCGAGGCATCCATCCCCCATATTGACTACGCGCTACCCGTCTATTACCTCATCGGCCCTGCCGAGGCGAGCTCCAACCTCGCGCGCTTCGATGGCATGCGCTACGGGCATCGCACCAAAGAGCGGGCAGCCGATCACATCGAGATGTACTCCCGAACCCGAGCCGAGGGCTTCGGCCCCGAGGTCAAGCGGCGCATCATGACAGGCACCTACGCACTGTCGGCAGGGTACTACGACGCCTACTACCTGAAGGCACAGAAGGTGCGGACCCTCCTCCGGCTTGACGTAGAGGCGGCGCTGGGGCAGTTCGATGTGCTCTTGTCGCCCACGACGCCGTTGACCGCCTTTGGCATCGGCGAGCTCGTGAATGACCCCATCGCCATGTACATGGCCGACATCTGCACCTTCGCGGCGAACCTCGCGGGAGTGCCGGGGCTATCGGTCCCATGCGGCTTCACGAAGGCGGGCCTGCCCATTGGAGCGCAGTTCACGGGCAGGGCTTTCGAGGAGGGCACGATCCTCCGTGTGGGGGATGCGTACCAAAGGGCGACCTCTCACCACACCTCGCTGCCGGGCCTTCTGGGAGCTGGTGGCTAGGATGGGTGCTAAGCTGCGGATGAATGCTGCTCCGCGACCTCGGCATCGTGAGGTTCGTCGATCGCGGCCGCTACCGCCGGCTGGTCGAGGTACTGTGAGAGGAACTGCCTGACATGACAACCCAGCCACTCATCGGCCTCGAGGTCCACGCTCAACTCCTCACCGCGAGCAAGATGTTCTGCGGCTGTCCCACCGAGTTCGGCGCGCCACCCAACACCCAGGTCTGCCCCATCTGCACGGCTCAACCGGGCGCCCTCCCGGTGCCGAACCAGCGCGCGGTCGAGATGACCATCCTCACTGGGCTGGCCCTTCACTGCGACATCGCGCCGCACAGCGTCTTCGCCCGGAAGAACTACTTCTACCCAGACCTCACCAAGAACTACCAGATCAGCCAGTATGAGCAGCCCCTTTGCGAGAACGGCTACGTGCTGATCGACACGGAGTCCGGGCCGAAGCGGATCAGGGTGCGGCGAGTGCATCTCGAGGAGGACACCGGCAAGAACATCCACGGCGGAGCGGGAGCGGCAAGCCGCATCGACTTCAACCGATGTGGCCTGCCTCTGATGGAGATCGTCTCCGAGCCCGACCTCACCAGCGCCGACGAGTGCCGCGCCTACCTCCAGAAGCTCCAGCTCATCCTCCGCTGGATCGGCGTGTGCAACGGCAACATGGAGGAGGGTTCCATGCGGTGTGAGCCCACCGTCAACGTCATCGAGGTCGGTGGGTCCGCCAAAACGGCGTTGGTCGAGATCAAGAACCTGGCCTCCTTCCGCGCCGTGCACCAAGCGGTGGACTACGAGACCCTTCGCCACACGCGGGCGCTCCTCGCCGGTGAGTCGACGACCCGCGAGACTCGCCGCTGGCTGGCCGAGGGCCGAACCGAGACGATGCGCTCAAAGGAGGAGGCCCACGACTACAGGTACTTCCCGGAGCCGGACCTGATGCCCCTCGAGGTCGATGAAGCGATGGTCACTCGGATTGGCGCGGACATGCCCGAGGGGCCTGATGAAGTGCGGGAACGCCTCATCGAGCAGTATGAGCTATCGTCTTACGACGCGACCGTGATGACTCAGAGCCGCGAGTTCGCGGCGTTCTTCGAGGCCGCTGCCGGAGCGGCGGAGGATCCGAAGGCTGTGGCGAACTGGATGCAGGGCGACTTCGCTCGCCTGCTCAACGAGACGGGGACGCCGCTCGCCGAGAGCAAGGTATCCCCTGCGGGCCTGGCGGACCTCGTGCGCCTTATCGCCGATGGCGCCATCAGCGGCAAGATGGCCAAGACGGTCTTCGAGCGGATGTTCGAGACGGGCAAGGCGCCGGCCCTCATCGTTGACGAGGAAGGCATGAGCCAGATCAGCGATACCTCGGCCCTGGAGCCCGTCATCGACAAGGCCATTGCCGACAACCCCGAGGCGGTCGAGAACTACCGCTCTGGCAAGAAGAAGGCCCTCGGCGCACTGGTTGGCCAGATCATGAAGGAGACCAAAGGGCAGGCGAACCCCGCGTTAGTCAACGAACTGCTGGTGCAGCGACTCGGGGAGTGAGAAGTGGAGATGAGGCTGGTGCGGCTCGTCAGCGTGCTCGTGTTTGCTGTGGCCTTGCTCGTCGCAGGATGCGCCCGGACGCCGACGCCGGATGACTCGGGCGCCGCCGCGGTCGACTCCGCTCCGGCGCCCCAGCCGGCGCCGGAGCCTGAGCCGGAACCCAAGAAACCCGTCACGCTGCTGTTCCTTGGTGACATCAACATGGGGCGGACGCTCGGAGGCATGCTCCGCTCAGGCCAGACCGACTACCCCTTCGCCAAGCTCAAGCCGCTCATACAGGAAGCTGATTGGGCCTGCGCCGAGCTCGAGGTACAGGTCTCGGACCTGCCGGGCACCGTCGGCCAGCCGGGGAGCCTAGTCTACTGCGCCCCCGCCGTGGCCGCGGACGTGATGAAGGACGCCGGCTTCGACGCCGTCTGGTCCGCGAACAACCACATATGGGACTACGGTCTCGATCCCTTCCTCGACACCATGGTCCAACTAGACCGGGTGAAGCTGCCGTACACCGGCATTGGAAAGGACCTTGAGGAGGCCTACACGCCCGTCGTTGCCGAGGTGGGCGACTGGCGGATCGCCACGCTCTCCGTCACCTCCATCTTCAACACGACATTCGAGGGAGAGCCCGCCGAGCGAATCGCGTGGGCGGACACGGAGCGCACAGTACGGGCGATCGAGGGCGTGCGCGATGATGTTGATTTTGTCGCCGTGAACCACCATGGCGGTGTCGAGGAATCCACTATACCTACTGAGGAGATCAAGGCCTTCAACCGCGCGTGCATCGAGGCCGGCGCCGACCTCATCATCGGGGGCCACCCCCATGTCTTCCAAGGCGGCGAGTGGTGGGGTGACGGCGCCATCTTCTACTCCGTGGGCAACCTCGTCTACGTTCAGTTCCACGCCTGGGGAGACGCGGGGCTCGGGCTCAGAGTCACCCTGCGCGACGACGACTCCCCGAAGATCGAGATCCTGGGCCTCAAAGCGGGTTATCAGCCGTACCTGATCGAGGACACCGAGGCGTACCGCAACCGGTTCAACCAGATCTCCAGCGGCTATGATCACCCCATCGAGTGGGCAGCGGACGGCGTCGCGAGGCGCAGGGATGCCCCCGAATCCCCGTGAACCCTACCTCGGCATGTTCGTCTGAACCTCAGAGCCGAGCGGAGGGCGAGCATGGTCAGTGCGGCGACCACAATGACGGGTTCTCTGAGGGCCGGGGCCATGGAGACGACCGACTCCGTATTGGTGCAGCGTTGCCTCGCCGGTGACGTGGGCGCCTATGGGGAGTTGGTCGACCGCTACAAGACCCTCGTCTATAGCTTCGTGGTGCGGGCCGTGCGGAATCCCGTGGACGCCGAAGACCTGACTCAGGACGTGTTCGTGCAGGCCTACGCGTCCCTGACTAGGTTTCGGTCCGATGCCGCCTTCCGCACCTGGGTGTTCCGGATCGCGCACAACCGCGTCATCGACCACTCCAGGAGGCAGAACAAGCGGAGGCAGGTGCTTGCTCAGTGCCCCATCGGCCCGTCCGACGAGGAACTATCCCCGACGGAGGATCTCCCGGGCCCGCTGGGGGATGATCCACTCCTCGGGCTCTGTCGGGATGAGCTATCGGCGAATGTTCAGGCAGCGATCAGGAAGCTGTCGGACAAACTGCGGGTCGTTGTTGTGCTCTACGACCTAGAGGGGTACTCCTATGAGGAGGTCGCGGCCATCGTGGGTTGCCCCGTTGGCACGGTCAAGTCTAGGCTCTACAACGCGCGAACGGAGCTCAGGCGACGGCTGTCCGGCTACATGAACGCGAGGCTTCCCGAAGAGAGTTCCGTTGATGGTGAGAGGAGGCCCGGATGATGCGATGCCGATGCGTCCTTAGGCTCGTCGATGATGTGGCGAACCACCGGGCTACGCCGATTGATGAGGCCCGTGTGCTCGAGCACGCGGCATCGTGCCCGGCCTGCCGGAAGGCGCTGGCCGATGCGGAGGCCTACGCCGCCTTGATCGACTGCGTACCGCCTACAGCCCCCCTGAACAACGGATTCACTAGTGCGACGCTTGCGCGTATCGAAGCCTCGAGGCTGCGGCCAAGTTACTGGCGCGGGCTCCGTGATCGCGTCTCGGCCCCCGCCTTGGGCGGGGCAGCTCTCGTCGCGGCCGCTTGTGTGGCGCTCATACTCGCGGCGCCCGCGAGTTTCCACAGGTCCATAGGCACAGGGGCCTCGATCGCGGTCGAATCCTCGCCGATCATGGTTGCGTCAGCGACCGTCGAACCCATGGGGCGGCTCCAGAGCCTCAACAGCGATGGCGCGTCCGATGACGGCCACGACCCCTTCGCTGACCACGCTGTCGCGCAGCTATCACGCGCCGGGGCTGGTCACTATATGCTAACGGGGCTGGGGCTGTGAGATGAGGTCCGTACTGCGCATCCTGGCGGCGGCCATGGCCCTCTCATTGGTGGCCGTTGCTGAGGGGCCGAGCGGCTTCGAGGTCCTTCGCAAGGCCGCCTACTACCAGGATGACGTGCCGCACCGCGGCAAGGCTGTCACGAGCGTTCGAACACCTGATGGCCACAAGATGCGCTTCACCCGCGAGGTCTACGCGGGGCATCGTGGCGCTTACCACATACGCATGCCTGCCCCGCCGCCCACGAACCAGCACCTGGTCATCAGCGACGGCAAGCGCCGATGGCGCGTCATGGGCGACGATGACGTGGCCCTGGTCTCGCCACCTCTGGACTTCGCCAAGGAGCGCAAGAGGCGCGTGGGGTTCGCGCGGCGGATGGAGCACGACTCCAGAGCTATGATCAGCACGTCAAGGCTCTGTGGGCGCAGTACCTGGCGCATCAAAGTGGAGCGGAAGAACCCCAAGCAGCACGGCTCCTGGGTACCCGTGCGGGCGCTACATATCGACCAGGCCACCTACCTCGAGCTTGGCAACACCACCTACGGCATGGATGGCAAGCCCGTGAGCAGCACGGAGTATGAGTCCGTCTCCTTCCTCAGCGACGAGGACATCAACGAGCGCTGGCTGACTTACGAACCGAAGGGGCATACCCTCACCATGCCCGACCCCAGCCACATGGGGTGGCCCGAGCGGTACAGGGATGCCTCCAAGCGCGTCCCCTGGCTCGTGCCGTTACGGGATCGGCCCGCCGGTTGGCGGCCTGGTGGGGTGGCCGTGCACTGCTTCGGCCACCAGCAGGTAGCCCATTTCATGTATCTGGCCGATGGTGGCGAGGGGAAGCAGGCGCGCCCGGTGGCACTGCTGGAGAAGCCGAAAGACGGGAAGTCCCCCCACCTCGATGAGTACTACTCCCTAGATACCGTGACGGACCGCCCCACCGCGCGGCGCCAAGCTGTTGTATGGTCCGATGGAGACGTCGTCTACGTGCTGGCTGCCGCCCTACCTCAGGACGAGCTAATGCGGGCGGCGTGGCGCCACGTGCGCGCCGGCGCCGGCCGCTGATCCCCCAGGTTCCTGACGAGCGCTGGCGAAAGACCCTCCAGCCCACCACGAAGGGGTCGGAGAGACCTTGGCCGAACGCCTCCCACAGCTCTGTCGGCTGACGATCTGCCTCGCGTTGCTGCTTACGGCGATGCAGCAGAGCGCATCTGCGCGGACTCGCCCGCCGGTGGTCGCACTGGGCGACGCGACCCGGGCCCACACCGTCGGTTTCCATCGGGACGAGGTCACAACCTGGCGGCCGCAGCAGGGACTGAGCGAGCTTCCGGATCGCCCAGTGGTGATCGCCGGGCCCGGCGACCTGGGGCAGGACGGCCCCGAGGCTCTCCTCGACGCCCTACTCGCCCGCCAAGCGACCGTCGTGTTCCCTGATGGCATCGAACCGGAAGCGGCGGCGCGCCTTGGCGTAGTTCTGTGGGATCCCCCTGGCGGCGCCCAGGTGGCTTGGGCCGAGGGCCCTTGGGGAGAACTGGGCTGGAGCCCACCGGCCGACCAGAAGCCCAGCCCCTTGCCGGTGGTCATGGGGCTGCCGACGGCTCTCTTGGAGGACGCCGAGTTCCGGCCGCTTGTTGTCGTGGGGCGCGAGCGACAGATGCCGCTGGCAGTCCTGGGCATAGGGCTCCGCTACCATAGCGGTCCGTGGCGAGGTGCGACGCTGGTCATCCTCTCCCCCGGGCTAGGCTCCTGGAGTCCCTTCGGACCGGATGGGCGGGCATCCGACAAGCTCGTGGAGTGGGCTTCGTCTCCCCTCGTCCCAGGTCCATGGTTCGACTACCCCCTGGTGAGGGCGGGAGAGGATCTACGACTGCCCATCGAGGCTCTGGTCCGTCACGATGATCACCGATCGTTCACCCTGTCCGCCATCCTCCGAGGCGCCGACGGACGCGAGATCGACCGTGTCGAGGGAGTGGAGCCGATGCGATCACGCGGGGCGGGCTTCATGGACTCGCTTCGCGCCATCGTCCGGTTCGACGGGCGTCGATGGCCCAGGCCCTGCGTCTTTGCGGAGGTAGCGGTCCGGTACGACCGCGCCATCGTAGCCACGGGCCAGGGGATGGTGGTCACCTGGGAGCCGTCAGTCCTACGACGCGGGATGCCTTCCTCGGTCACAGGGCGGCGGCTCGTTGTCTCGGGATCGGGAGAGCCGGTGCTGGGCATGGAGATACAGCGGCCGTGGCACTCGCCAGGCGGCCTGCCAGCGGAGCGCCGTGACTTGCTCGCCTGGGATGCCACTTTCGCGCGCATGGCGGACGCGGGAGTGCGCCTGGTCAGGATCGAGTCGGCGATGGCGACCGCCTCCCAACCAGGCGAGTTTGAGCGTCGGTTCGACGCGGCCCTCCTGTCGCTCGCTGACGCTCGCGGCATCGCCGTCGAGCTTGTGCCAGTGATCAGCGATGGCCGTGCCCTGCTGTTCGAGGATCTCGCCGACTTTCGCCTGGCGCCGAGCATGCTCTTGTCTCCCAGCACCGCAGGGGGGCTGGGCCTGCTCCGCGAGCTATGGCCCGCATCCCGCGTCGTACCGCCGCCGTCCACACCAACCTACAGCGGGTCCTCAAGGGTGCCCCCCGCCGTGGAGGCCCTATCACGTCTCGGCCGCGAGCCTGTGCGCCTTGCCCTCCGAGCTGGCAGTTTCGACCTGTCGGCGGCTATGGAGGCAATGGCGCTGGGCATTGGGGGGACGCTGCACTCTGCTGAGGGGCAAGGTCTTGAGCCCCGGTTGCTCCAGCAGCTCACCGCCGCGAAGCTCGTGACATCGCTGCTCCAAGCGGACGCGCACCAGCCCTCCCTAGCCCTTGTCTCCGCCAACCCGGCAGACAGCCCCTTGTTCGCGGCGTTCAGCCGCCTCCACGTGAACAGGGGCCTCTTCTCGATGGAGGGCCTCGGTGATGTGCCCCTCGCCACCTCCGCGGTTGTGATCGAGGAGGCGGGATCCCTCACCGAGGAGCAGAGGTACGTCGTGCTCGCCAGAGCCCGGCGCGGGGCGCGCGTCCTCTCCACGGATCGCGGCCTCCTGGGCCACCCGATCCGGGAGACCAGTTTCGGCCAAGTGAGCCGCCAGGCCGACGGGTACACAGGTTGGCTCGACCTGAGCCGTCCGGACTCGGTCAGCGAAGCTGCGGACTGGCTGGGATGCGCACCTATCGTCACGGAGGAGACGGCCGGCGACGAGCCCCTGCGGGTCATCCGCAACCGCTGCCAGAGCGGAGAGTTCGCGGTGATCGTGGCGGCCGGTGGCGAGAGGCGCGCCGTTACGGTGGACTTGAGCGGTCACGAGGTGCGACTGGGGGTGAGCCGCGACTGCCCCGCGGTCGTTGCGTACGGGCCGGATGGGCCCTGGCTCATCTGGTCCCTAGGCTCCGTTAGCATCGACGGGTCGCCGTGGCTCTCCGTGCCCGACGAGTCCTACACCATGTTCGCGAGCCAGCTGGGCGAGCCCCTTGACGAGGCGCATGTGTTCCTCGGTGTCGCCGAATACCAGGGGGATGGCGAGCTGGTCCTCGAGCCTGCCCTCTGGCGCTCGGGCGAGCCGGCGCTCGAGCACTGTGCCGCCGTGCTCAGCAACCTCACTCTGCGCGAGGTGTGCCCGCGTCGCTGCGAGGTGGAGGACGGTCTCATCCATGTGCGCTTGGAGGCGAGGAACTCCGGCCTGCCCTTCGCCCTGGCGCCCTCTGCCCGTCTGGAGCAGCCCCTGGGGCGCATTGCGGCACTGCTCCGGTAGGGGAGAGAGGCTGCGAGGCAGGCGGCCGATATCGGCCTTCGCGCCACTCCGAGGAGCTATCCGGGAATGCCTGGCCCGTCCTTTGACGGTGCCCATTGTGTACGGCTATACTCCTACCATACCGCTCCCATGGAGCGGCGCGATCTGAGTGTCGCGATCTCATTCAGCGGAACAGGCTGTGCTGCAGATTTATGGCCCTTGAGACAGGCTCTGAGATTCAAGGCACCGTATTCAAGATTCTCCCGAACGTGGGTGCCCTCGTCCGCTTCACCGATGGTGATGTCGGCTTAGTGCACATCTCGGAGATCGCCCACGAATACGTCAAAGCCGTAGAGGACTACGTTCGCGAAAACGAAGAGGTCACGGTCAAGGTCCTCGGCGTAAACGAGCAGGGCCGGTATGAGCTCTCCATAAAGGCGCTCATCACCCCCCCTCCAAGCCAAGGGACGGACCGGCGTCCGAGCAGCGGGGGACGAGGCGGCGATCTTGACGAGAAGCTGGCGGAGTTCCAGCGTCGCAGCCAGCAGCGCATGAGCGCTGTCCGCAAGCGCGAGGGGCGCCGGCAAGGCCGCCGCTAGAGCGAACCGCGTACCCAGTCCTCTCCTCTCCCGCCGGGTGACCTCGCCGTACGGGCATTGCGGGCTCTCCTTGGCCGCCATCCGCAGCGGGCCGCAGTCCTCGGCTGTCACTCGGTGATGTCCGCCCCCGTCTTCTCTGAGGGTGCCCTCGCGGCGCTTGTCATCCTCGCCGCTCGTGCTCTCGGCGCCGCGGGCTGGCGGACGGACGCGTCTCCCCTATCCCTTCACTCAGCCGTGTAGCACGCCGTGCAAGGAAGTAGGAGGTGACGGGGGGGAACCCGGAGAACGACGTAGGACTTCACTGGGGGAGAGCACCGGAAGTTGATCGAAGCCAAGTCACCCGCGGCCGGACCGCGCGCGGAACCAGAGGTCAGTACCGCAGTGCGTGGGGTGACCCTCCGGTCTCTCATCATCGCCGCGATTCTGGTGCCCGCGAACGCGTACTGGGTCGCCATGACGGAGACCGTGTGGTACGCGGGCTTCCCGACCACCATCTCCCTCTTCTACAACGTGATCGCCATACTTGTGGCCATCACGCTCATCAACTCCATCGTCCGTCGTTTCGCGCCGGGCGTCGCCCTCAGCCATGGCGAGCTTCTGGTGATCTACACCGTGCTGTGCCTCACCTCTGCCATGGTGAGCCACGACATGCTCCAGGTGCTCGTGCCCATCATGACCTACTGCTACGAGTACGCCAGGCCGGAGAACGAGTGGGCCGGGCTCTTCCTCGACTACGTGCCACGATGGCTCACCGTGGATGGCACGGTGCCGGCGTTCCTGGGGGGAGGGTTCTCCAAGGCCCCCGTGTCGATGATGTGGGAGGGCGGCACCACCCTCTACCGGAGCGACATTCTGCGGGCGTGGATCGTGCCTGCGGGAATGTGGACGCTCTTCCTGACCTTGCTCTACGGCTCCACCCTTGGTCTGAATACCATCTTCCGCCGGCGCTGGATCGAGGCCGAGCGGCTGACCTTCCCCATCATCCAATTGCCCTTGACCTTCACCCAGCCTGGCACCTGGCTGGTCAGAGAGAAGCTCTTCTGGACCGTGCTCGCCGTGGTCTTCTCGATCGACATCCTCAACGGGCTGCATGTCTACTATCCTCAGGTGCCCCAGATACCCCTGACTTCACAAGCGACGCCGGCATTCAACATCGGCGCGAAGATCGTAGACCACCCGTGGAACGCCCTCGCTTGGGGAAGTCCGCTCTGGCTGGGTATCTACCCCGTCGCCCTGGGCCTGTGCCTATTGCTGCCTACCGAGCTGGCCTTTTCGTGCTGGTTCTTCTTCTTCGTGTTCAAGATCATGCGCGTTCTGGCCAACTCCTGGGGCATTCACCTCCCCGAGGGGCCGCCCTACATCGAGGAACAGTCCTTCGCCGGCTACGTGGGGCTCGCGGCCTTCTCGGTCTGGGCTTCGCGAAGCTACCTCAAGGGAGTCTGGCTGGCCGTCCTGGGGCGGCCTGGCGCCCTCGATGACAGCCAAGAGCCGATGCGTTACCGCACGGCGGTGATCTGGCTGGTCGGAGGCTTTTTCGCGTGCGTGATCTTCGGCTGTAAGGCAGGCATGAGCCTCGGCTACGCGCTCGCCTTCTTCTTCATCTACATCGTGCTCACTCTCGCCGTGTCCCGCATCCGGGCCGAGATGGGGCTGCCAGCCCACGACCTTCACCACGCCGGCCCCGGCGTCATGCTCGAGCGCATCGTGGGCACAGCGAACATCAGCCCCCAGGGCCGCACAGCCACCGAGCTGTTCTCCTGGTTCAACCGCGCGTATCGCGCTCATCCGGCGCCCCATCAGATAGAGGGATTCAAGCTCGCTGAGCGAACGGGCATGAGCACGCGACCGCTGGCTTGGGTCATGCTCTTGGCGATCCCGCTGGGCGCTCTGGCATCGTTTTGGGCCCTGCTGCACTTCATGTACAGCAAGGGCGTCGCCGCCCAGTTCTTCGAGCCTAAGGTGCCCGCGATCTTCGGCTCGGAGCCCTGGAACCGGCTCACCGCGGTGATCCAGAACCCGAAGAGCGAGAATCCGGCCTCAAGCGTGGCTATCGGGTTCGGCTTCGTAGCCACTCTGGCCATGATGGCTCTCAAGATGCGGGTCTCCTGGTGGCCGATCCACCCGGCGGGATACGCGGTATCAAGCAGCTGGGCCATGGGGTACCTGTGGATGCCCATGCTCATGGCATGGGCCGCCAAGTCCCTGGTGACGCGGTACGGAGGCAACAAGGCCTTCCGCTCCGTGGTACCAGTGGCCTTCGGTCTCATTATGGGTGACATGGCTGGCGGATGTTTCTGGTCAGTGTACCAGCTCATCGCCAAGGCCACTTTGGCCCCGTACTGCATCTGGGGCAAATGAGCGGAGCCGATCTTGGGCTCCCAGAGGAGGTTCGGTTGACACCGTGAAGCGGGCTACTTGGGTCACACTCGCCTCCGTGTGCCTGTTCCTGGCGGCAGGCCTCGTGGCCATGGGCCAAGACAACGGAGCAACCGAGCCAGTTGTGGAGGAGACTGCCTCCGAAGCCTCCGTCCCCGCGGATGGCGATGTGACGGCCGCCGACGCTGTCGGGGAGGCTCCCTCCGCCGTCGAGAGCGAGGCCGTCCCGACCCAGCCAGCCGCCTCTCAGCCGGCATGGGGCATGCCCGAGGAGGAGGACACGGGGGAGATCGAGCTCACCTCCGAGCAGCGCGCCCTCTACGAGAAGATCGCGAGTGAGGTCAGCCAAGGGCGCATGGAGCGGGGCGTACGCGACCTCGCCAGTCTGGGGAGTCGGCTCTCGGGCACGCCGGGGAACATGGTGGCGGGCTCGTGGGTGGTTGACCAGTTCCGGCGCATTGGCCTGGAGAACGTGCGGATCGAGGAGTTCGAGGTCACCATCCCCGTTGACCACGGAACCTGGCTCGATCTGGATGGCGAGGAGATCCGGGTCTACCCCCTCTGGCCCAACCTGATCCGCACCTGCTCCGTACCCACTGACGGCGTCGAGGCAGACCTGGTGGATGGTGGCTCGGGGGCGCTCAGTGACTTCCGCGGTAAGCCGATCGACGACAGCATCGTCCTGATGGACTGGACGGACGATGTCAACTGGTTCAATGCTCCCCTGCTGGGCGCTCGAGGCGTCGTGTTCATTGAGCCTGAGTTGATCTCCCGCGGTGGGGCGGAGTCCAAGTTCCTCTCCGTGCCCGCTGACGTTCCCCGATTCTGGATCCCCCGGGCCGAGGGGCTTGCTCTGCGCGAGCGCTTGAGCGGGCAGAGCGGCCGGAAAGCGCGGCTCTTCTCCGATGTCCGTTGGGAGTCTCGTACCACCTTCAACGTCCTCGGGGAGTTGCAGGGCACGGAGGATAGCCCCATGCCGGGGTACCCCGATGGACCCGGCGCGGATCAGCGAGTCGTCATCACCTCGTACTACGACTCGATCTCGGTGGTTCCCGATCTCGCGCCTGGAGCCGAGAACGCCGCCTCGCTGGTCACCATGCTTGAGGTGGCGAGGGTTCTCAAGAACCACCCTCCGCGGCGGAGCGTCCTGTTCCTGGCGACTTCGGGGCACTTCCAGTCGCTCTACGGCATTCGGGACTTCTTCAATCGCCGCTTCTCGGCCCTGGTCAGGGCCGACGCGGAGGTGAAGACTATCCTGGAGAGTGCCGCCGAGCGCTCTGATACCGTGGGCCCCATGGATGTGGCGGCGGTCTTCGGCTTGGACATCTCGAGCCGGAACGACCTGCTCTGCGCGATGTACAAGGGCTACTTCTACGACTACCGCGAGGACATCCAGTGGAAGTACTCGGACTACGGAAGCAACTCCCGGGACTGGGCGCGGGGCGTCCAGATGACCCTGGGCTATCCTACGACGACCTACGCTGACGCCATCAACTCGATCACCGGACGCAACTGGCGCTCCTACCTGCCTGGCCGGCTCGCGATGGACTTCGAGGAGGCTACCATCGCCTCCAGGCCGGCGATTGGCTTCTGCACCGGCAACGACATGCGTGCCTACGTGGACACGCCCCATGACGTGCCCGAGCACGTGAACTTCACGAACCTCAAGCGCCAGGCAACCATGGTCTCCTGCGTTCTCAAGCGAACCCTCGACGACGACAAGCTCGGGGGCCTGATCGACAAGAACGACAAGTATCAGGAGCTGGACAAGGACAACTTCTGCACGGCTCAGGGCCGCGTCGTTGAGTTCCAGCCGAAAAACGAGGAGTACCTGCCCAACACCCCCGTCCCAGGCGCTGTGGCCGTCACCCGAGGCTACCCCAAGACCAGCGTCGGGGTCCGAGGCGATGCCGTTCAACTCGTGGACCGTGACGCGAAGTTCGCCTACCAGGGCCTGCCGAATGCCAAAATGGCGCGCGGAGGGGCCAGTTTCGGGATCCATGCCTACTTCCTGCATCCGGAGACCGGCAACATCGTAATGGCGCCAGATCGCGGTCCCAACGGTGAGACGCTGCGGCCGCTGCAGCAGGACATCGACGCCGCCACCAAGGACTGGAAGATCACCGTCTTCAACTGCGCGACCACGAACCTCTTCGATATCGTGGACCAGCGGCAGTTCATGCTCCTCGGAAGCATCAGCGTTCTGGATTCGGTGACTGACTCCGCGCCACTGCAGTTCGGATATGCCCTGCCCGAGCCGACTCCCGCCTGGACCTCCTACTTCGAGCCGGTCGCGACCGTTTTCGCCGCCCGCGAGTTCGTCGGAGGCCAACAGAACGAGGCGGCCGAGTACGACGAGGAGCACCTGAAGCTCCTGCTCGGAGCGGGAGCGCTCGGCATGCGGTTTATCCTGCTCAATGCCGACGCCGATTACCCCACGGGCCGCGGCTACAACTTCACCGAGAACCCGCATCTGACGCCCACGCCGTGGTACGTCGTGAACGACCTGTGGGCTATAGACGAACACCGCATACAGACACTGACCCGGTACGGCATCAAGAACAAGCGCTCCTCGGACATGCACAGCGATGCCAAGCTCTACATAGACCAGGCCGAGGCGGCGCTGGAGAGCTACGACTACGCGAGCTTCCTGTCCAGTGTCCGTACCGCGCTCGCCTACGAGATGCGCGTCTATCCCGACGTTATGAAGACGACGACAGACGTCGTGAAGGCCGTCATCTTCTACCTAGCGCTGCTCATTCCGTTCGCGTACTTCATGGAGCGGCTGTTCCTGGCTTCGCCCCACATCGTCAAGCAGGTCGCGGGCGCCACGGGCTTCTTCATCATCATCTTCATGGTGCTGTGGTTCGTGCACCCCGCCTTCGAGCTCACCAAGCAGCCGATCATCGTGCTGCTGGCCTTCATAATGCTCGCCCTGGCGGTGATGGTCTCCAGCCTCATCGTTAGCCAGTTTGACCACCGCATGAGGCTACTGCGCCAGCAGGTCACAGGCGTCCGGGAGACGGACGTCGGCCGCCTGTCCGCCTCCGGAACCGCCTTCAGCCTGGGCGTCGCGAACATGCGTCGGCGTAAGACGCGGACCGCCCTCACGTGCGTGACGCTCATTCTTCTCACCTTTACGGTGATCAGCTTCACCTCCGTTGTTGAAGAGGTGAAGCTCAATTGGAGGCCCACCGATCCGGGTGGCGCCTATCAAGGGCTCCTGATCAGACAACTCCAGTGGGAGCCGCTCGGCCTGCCCGCGCGCCGCATCCTGGAGAACGAGTTCGAGAACCGGCCGGATGTCACGATCGCGCCCCGAGCTTGGTATATCGCCTCCCAGGTGGGCAACGTGAGCTTTGTTCCTCTCGAGTACGGCGACCTGTCCATCGATGCTCGGGCCCTCGTGGGGCTTTCTCCCCAGGAGAAGGAGGTCACGGGTATCGATCAGACGCTGATCCACGGGCGCTGGTTCGAGCCGACCGACCGTGGCCCCAAGTGCATCCTCCCCGCTCATATGTGCACCATCTTGGGGCTGACGCCGGACGATGTGGCGACACCCGATCGTCCGGGGGCTGAAGTTCAAGTGCTCGGGTGGGGAGCCGAGCTCATTGGCATCGTCGACGCCAAGCAGGCAGGGGCCGGAGCGTCCGGCCTACTTGAGGATGATGGCAAGCTCCAGGTCTCGGAGATCAAGGACGTCGACTCCGAGGAGATCACCCCCGTCGACTACCAGAGCATGCAGCAGCAGCGTCGTGAGGGGGGCAGCGCCCAGGGAGGTGGCGAGGACGCCATCGAGCGCTATACCCATCTACCTCCCGACCTTGTGGGGTTTGTGAACCTTGACTTCGCCCTCGATGCGGGCGGGACACTGCGCTCCATCGCCGTGAAGTTCGAGGATGAGGAACGGTTGCGCGAGGCGATCCCGAGTCTCCTCCAGCGCATCGAACTCAATGTCTACGCACGAGTAGGCGACGACAACTACCTGCTCAGCACCCGGCAGCGGAAGGACGTGCAGGGCGCGGGCAGCGTGCTCGTTCCGCTGTTCATCGCGGCCCTCATCGTGCTGAACACCATGCTCGGTTCGGTCTACGAGCGAACCCGGGAGATCGGCATCTTCTCCAGCCTCGGCCTAGCGCCGGTTCACGTAGCCTCCCTCTTCGTGGCTGAAGCGCTGGTGTACGCGGTTCTGGGCGCGGTTTGTGGCTATCTGGTGGGCCAGACACTCTCCAAATTCGTGGTGATGTGGAACCTCTTCGGGGGCGCACTGAGTCTCAACTACTCGTCCGTGTCGGCCGTGGCTACCATCATCATCGTTATGCTGACCGTACTCGCCTCGACGGCCTATCCGGCTCAGATGGCCTCCCGGCTGGCGACGCCCGGCATCGACCGTCGCTGGCGCATGGTGGACCCCAAGGAGGGTGTGCTCGCCATCGACCTGCCCTTCTCCTCGACTCGGGGCGATGTGCGTGGTCTGAACGTGTTCATACACGACTATCTATCAGCCCATGTTGAGTACTCCACGGGCCAGTTCTCCGCGGACAACGTGCACTTGGCGGAGATGCCGATCACGGTCGACGAGGTGGACGGCGACTGCTACCAGCTCTCGGCTACTCTCTGGCTGGCGCCCTACGATCTGGGCGTACGGGAGCGGTTCACGATCATCTCCCAGCCCACGCCCGAGATGGGCGAAGGCTCCTACGGCTTCTTCGCCCTCATCAAGCGTGAGGATGGGGACGAGGCTTCGTGGATCCGGCTCACGCGCAACCTGCTCACCATCCTGAGGCAGCAGTTCCTCCTCTGGCGGACGTTCAACCTAGAGACGCGGAAGCCGTACATCGAGCGGGAGATGGAGATCGGTGTCGGCGACCCCGAACTGGTCGCGATGCTGAAGACCGCTCAGGGCAACGGACCATCCGCCGACGAGGAGAAGCAGCCCGAACCAACCGCTGCAGACTAGCGCGAGGACGGGTACGAGGGGAGGCTCGAGGCGAGCTTGGCTGAGAAGGAACCTATAGAGAGCGAAGAGCCGAAGCAGGGCAGACGCCCGTACGTCGATAGGGAGCTCGAGGAGTACCGCTCCCTAATGGAGGTCCCATCCACCTTCGAGGATGGGTTCAACCGGCGGACGATCATCGGCGCCCTGTTTATCTGCTTCATCATGATCCCCTCGTCCATCTACCTGGGGCTGGTGGCTGGCGTCGGCATCAGCGCCGCGGCCGAGTGGGTCACCATCATCCTGTTCACTGAGGTCGCCCGGCGATCGTTCCAGAGGCTCACGCGGCAAGAAGTGTACATACTCTTCTACGTGGCCGCCGCGCTTACCACCATGGTGGGCAGCGGCCGCGCGGGAGGCCCCTTCGCGAACCTCGTATGGACCCAGTACTTCGCGAGTTCGCCAGCCGCCAAGGGCTTCGGGATCGCCGCCGGCATACCTGAGTGGGTCGTGCCGAAACCCGACTCGCCTGGCATCATCGAGCGCACCTTCGTCCACGCCGACTGGCTGGTGCCCATCGGCCTGCTCGTGTTGGGCCAGATCATCGGGCGTCTGCAGTGGGTTGGGCTCGGTTTCATCCTGTTCCGCATCACCTCGGACATAGAGCGACTCCCGTTCCCCTTCGCGCCCATTGCGGCGCAGGGCTCCACCGCTCTTGCCGAGCAGACTCAGAAGCGCGAAACCTGGCGCTGGCACATCTTCTCTGTCGGAGCGGTCATCGGGCTCGCGTGGTCCGTTTTCTACCTGTTCATACCGATTCTGTCGGGATCGGTGCTGAGCAACCCAATACAGCTCATCCCCATCCCCTTCATCGACCTCACGACGCGTACCGAGAAGATCCTGCCCGGCTGGCCCACGGGTATCGCCACCGACGTCAGCGGCATCCTATCCGGCTTCATCGTCCCCTTCTGGGCCGTGATGGGCACGGCTGCCGCCAGTTTGATCGCGATGTTCGTGAACCCACACCTGGTGCGAACCGGTAACATGCCCCACTACGAGCCTGGGATGGATACCGTTCAGACCACCTTCGTGGCTTGGCAAGACTACTGGCTGCCCGCCGGGATCGGTGTCGCTATCGCCATTGGGATCATCGGCTTCTGGGAGGTTGGCAAGAACCTCTACATGGCCAAGAAGGCAGGCGACATCAAGCGTCGGGAGGAGATGGGCGTCACGGGCGCGGCCAGAGGGGACATCCCCATCTGGCTCTGCATCGCCTTCTACCTGGTGTCCGTGGCCTGCCTCGTGGTCATCTGTCGCATACTGATCCCGCGGTTCCCCATGTGGTGGCTGCTGTTCTTCGGCTTCTTCTACACCCCGGTCATGTCGTACATCAGCGCCCGGCTCACGGGTCTGATCGGCCAGGGCATCGCCATCCCCATGGTCCGCGAGATCAGCTTCATCCTCTCAGGTTACCGTGGGGTTGACATCTGGTTCGCCCCGATCCCGCTGGGCGACATGGGGCCCCAGGCCCAGTTCTTCCGCACCGTCGAGCTCACCGGAACGCGGATGACCTCGGTCATCAAGGCCGAGATCCTCATGTTCCCTCTGATCCTCGGTACCAGCTTCCTCTTCTGGCAGTTCATCTGGCGACTCCAACCCATCCCCTCCCAGGCGTACCCCTACGCCCAGAAGATGTGGCCCTTGGAGTCCATGCAGCAGGCCCTGTGGTTCACGGCCACGGGCGAGGACTCGACATTCTTCCGCGACGCCGTGTTCCGTCCCGACAAGGTGCGAGTCATCTTCATCTGGCTAGGTCTGGCAATGGGCGGTTACACCATCCTGGCGAGTTTCCGAATGCCCACGATGTTTATCTATGGGCTCATTCGGGGCACCGGACAGATGCCTCACGGCATCATCCTGCAACTCGTAGGCGCCTTGCTCAGCCGCTTCTACTTCGAGAAGCGCTATGGCCGGAGGCAGTGGAAACTCTGGGCTCCGGTACTCATGGCGGGGTTCGCGTGTGGGATGGGCCTGATGAGTATGGCCGGCTCGGCCCTCGCGATGGTTATCCGGTCTGTGAAGCAGTTCCCGTACTAGTCAGCGCTGTTCCGGCCCACCGACCGTGGGCCGGAACAGCTTCACCGTCTACAGCAGTTCGGATGCGTTCCTCTGGATCTTGAGCAGCGCTCGGGCGTAGTCCTCGATGGCCTCGGGGCCTGCCAGGAACGGCTTCTGGTAGATCCAGAAACCGTACTCCCCGCAGATCCGCTCGGCAAACGGACATACTGTGCCCGAGAAGTCCAGCTCCATACCCGTGTCACGCTCCGCCACAGAGCGCCCCGTGCTGTCTCGCGCGAACATGCCCAGGCGATGGATCGGTGTATAGCCAGGCGCCGCGGGCGTGTTCTCGGCAGCAAGCGCCTCGAGCATCTTGGCCTTCGGAAGGCCGGCGAACGCCGCGGGATCGTAGTTGACGAGGAACAGATGGACGGCGCTCGCCGAGCCCTCGCCTGGGATGGCCACCCCGCTCACGCCCTCCACACCCTCGAGGAGTTCGTGCAGACGGCGGGCGCTGGCCTGACGCGTCTTGGTCTGCTCAGCCAGCCGCTCTAGCTGCCCCAGGAGCACGGCCGCCTGGAACTCGGTCATCCGCTCATTGGTTCCGATCACGGGGCCTGCGTCGATCTCGGGGTCACGCGGACGGCCGCAATTGTAGATACGCCGGCAGCGTTCGGCGATGCGGTCGTCGTTGGTGGTGATGGCGCCGCCCTCACCACTGCTCACGTTCTTGCTTGCCTGAAAACTGAAGCAGGCGACATCGCCCACGGAGCCCAGCGGTCGGCCTCTGTACATCCCCCCGTGGGCCTGGGCCGCGTCCTCCACCACCGCGACCTCGTGCTCCCGTGCAATGCTCATGATCTCGTCCATGCGGCACGGGTTGCCCGCAACGTGGACGGGGACGATCGCCTTAGTGCGCGGGGTGATCGCGGCCTCTACAGCAGCGGGGTCGAGGGTCCACGTGTCCGCACTGACGTCAACGAAGACGGGCTTGGCGAAGACGGCCAGAGCGGCGGTGGCGGTCGCCATGAAGGTGTAAGCGGGCACGATCACCTCGTCGCCGCAGCCCACCCCCACCGCCTGGAAAGCGATCTCTAGAGCAGCCGTGCCCGTGGTGGTCGCGATGCAGTGCCGCGTCCCCGCGATCTTGCCGAAGCCCACCTCGAAGCGTTCGGTGCACTTGCCGTACTGACTGCCCCACGCCCCAGAGCGGAGCACCTCAAGGAGGCCGCTCTCCTCCACGTCGCCACTCATTGGCCACGTGGGCCACGGGTCTGTGCGCACCGGAGTGCCACCCGTGATCGCCAAGACGCCCATATAAGCGCGCACCTCGCTTCCCAGAGGCGGGCGCCAGGCCCGCGTGCAACGAATGACCATACTCCGCGCCGCGCGCGGCCGCAAGGGGCCCCGTGCCCGCGCGAACTGGCTGCAAGAGGCGCTCCATCGCAGTAAGCTATCTGGTGCGACCGATGCGAGGCACCGCCAGAAAGCCACGCACGCGGAAAGTGTTGCGGCGCATACTGCCCAGCCGACGCATGGGCAGCAGGAACGCCTGCTGCATGTTCGAGTAGATGTTGGCGCGCACCTGACGGATCGCCATGCGCGTACTGTGCGCGCCCTGGTCTTCCATCCCGATGAGCCAGAGCAGCGACAGGCCGCGCAAGGCTGAGGAGATCAGAAGCAGCAGTCCATGGTAGGTGAGCGGCCATCCGAAGAGTGAGCCCGTCCAACCCTCGAGGTTCCGCGCAACGAGCCCCCCGAAGACGCCGCTGAGCATGCCCGCCACAGCGATCGCTACGCTGTTCACTGCGAGGTAGGCGCTGTTCTGACGGCGCGTGCCGGGGGGACGGGTCAGGCCGAGCAGGAGGTTCAGGTTCGCCAGATCCATCCCTGGGAACGCGAACATGGAGATGGTCGACGCGGAGTAGCCCAGCCACCAGCTCTCCTTGGTGACGAAAACCCACGAAGCCCCTCCGAAGATGATGCACACACCGCACACGGCCAGTACGGGGAGCCGACCGTGCTGATCGATGAGATTCCCCCAGAAGCGGACACTGAGCATCGATATGATCAGCGGAATGCCGACCAGCATCAGGTTCGCCTGGGCGTTGGTCATCTCGACCACATCGAAGACGTAGAGCCAGATGAACTGCCCCACGTAGCCCAGGCTGAAGGTCAAGGTCATGTTGAACCCGAGGTAGCGTCGGAAGCGCCTATCGGCGAGCGGCGCCTTGATCATGCTTAGGAGGCTCAGCTTAGGACTCGGCGGGTCTGGCGATGGGTCAGGAAGCCGGACGAGGAGCAGGTAGTCGATGACGCCCACAAGCGCCGCGACGGCGAACAGCGCGCTTACGGTGACCCGGAGGCTGTGCTCGTCTACGGCGCCGGTGCGGTCCAATGCCCACCCAACGAGCAGTGTCGCCATGAGACCAGTCAGCTGACCCACCTGCATGCGGCGCGAGAAGTAACGCCCGCGAACAGGCCGGGGAATGACGTCACCGAACCAGGCCATTACCCCGGGCGAGGACACGTGGCCCAGGAAGCTGGAGCTCGCCAGCAGAACCAGGAGCGCGATCCACCACGCCTCGGGCGGGATGAGCCATGGAATGGCGGCGATGGCGAACCACAGGGCACGATGCACGAGGCCGCTGACCAGGAAAACGGGCTTCCGGTGGCCGTACTTCTCGATGAGGTAGCTGGCGGGCACCTGCATCAAGCTGCCGGCGTAGGGGAGCGCCGCCAGAAGGCCGAAGCCGAAGGCAGGCATGCCAAACAACTGGGCGGCCCGGGTCAGGGCGGCTCCTGTGGTTATGTACATCCACGCAGCGCCGAAGGCCCACGCCAGGGTGATGTACCTCAGGCTGTGCATCAGCACCCGGGATGGCCGCGTGGGGGGAAGGGGCTGTTGTTCGCTCGGCTCGTCCGAGTCGAGCGGTCTAATCGCCAAGTCTATCCGTCCTCGATCCGTGCTTGGGGCACACCCATGGGACGGTGTCGCCGAGGCGACAGTTTCCCCCAGCAAGGTAAGGATGTCGAGCCCAGTGCAGTGGCGGGATCACTCCAAGGGGTGGTAGTTGCGCTACTGGGGAGACCACCACAGGGAGCGCCAGTAGCTCTCGTCCAGAGTGTATGGGTCAACCGGCTCCCCCTCGGGAGGGATCGCATCGATCACGCCGTAGCGCGCCATCTCCCGAAGATACGGCTCAGGGGACCGGAAACCATGCATATCGAACCGACCGATCTCTTCGAGCCTTGCCTTCCCCGCGCGCGCCAGGGCCAGCAAAGCGGCGTACCCAGGATCCTCCACGCTAGCGAACACAGCAGCGCCGCCGACTTCCCGGCACGTTCCATAGCCTCCGGCGTCGGCGGCAAGGGGCGCCAGCAGCATCAACGAAAGCTCCGGCCGCGTCAGGTTCCAGACAGCGTGACGAGCGAGGGGCAGCCGTGGGTCGCTCCAGTCGGGACGCCAGAAGGAGACGTCACGCTCATCGGACAGGTTACGGGGCAGTACCTTCTCTCCCTGGTGACATTGGACGCAGCGGCTCTCCACGGTCTCGCTCGCTGCGTGGGCCTCCGGCCAGTCGAAGTCAGTGCCCACCTGCCCGTTCGCGTAGTAGCCGCCGATCATCCCGCTGCCAAGGGCGCCGTAGGTGCCGGGGTAGACGGCGCCGGTCTCGATCCAAAGCCGCACGGTATCCTTCTCCCGACCGGATAGCTGAACCCCTTGGTGGCCTTGCTCGATCTTGTGCCAGAGCGGACTTGCCACGGCGCCGATCGTGCGCGGCGCTAGATTGCTGATCGGATCGTTGCGCCCGTCCACGATCTGACGGCGAACGGTCAGCTCGTAGTAGCTGTGAGAGAACATGGGACCATGGTCCCCGGACAAGATCACCCCACCGGCCCTCGGGCCCTGCTCCTCGTGCTGGACGTAGTCGTGGCACCTGAGGCAGTGAGCATCAAGGATCGGCTGGATGTCCCGCGGGAAGTCGAAGACCTGCGGCATCCCCTCGATCGGCCGTGGAAGCTCAGGCGACCGCCTCGCGGCCATCGGCTCCACCCCGGCCCTGGGGGTCTGAGTCCGCTCCTCGTGGCACCCCACGCAGCCCTGCTGCTCGCCCGGCTGAAGGCTGCAGAACGACTGCATGCGCTTGACGGCCTGACCATCCGCGTCGAGGGCGACGAAGAAGAAGCTACGCAGGGCCGGGAGTCGGAAGTGCGCCGAACCGTCCGGCTCCACGGGGACGGTTCCTACCAGCCGCTCCAGGGTGAAAGTGCCCCCGTAGGTCAGTGGATCCATCCCACCCGTGTAGTTGATCGGCTTGGGAAGGGGCTCGATAACGAGTAGATCGGTGATCTCGCCGCGTTCGACGCCATCCAGCCTGCGGCCGTGGTAGACGTCGGTCAGGATCAGAGTTGCGTCGGCTCTGCTCAGGTTCACCCGAGGCGCGATCTGGGGCGGGGCCTGCGCGGCCCGCAGGAGCCTGGGCTCATGGATCCATAGGCCGCGGGCCACATCCTCGGGCGGTAGCGCATAGAGAGGCACCCACGTGCCGCCCCGCTCGTAGATCCGGATCTCGTGATCCACCGCGGCCACGAACAGGTCGGGGTTGAGCGCGAACGGGTCGCGGACGTTCGCGCCGGGAGCGACGGCCCGCGCCCGCGCCCGATTGTCCGGGCCGTCGCCCGGGTCCAACAGCGTCAGCGCGCCCGCATGCTCCATGAGGCCATGGCCAGGAGAGAAGATGGAGATGACCTCGTTGGTGCCCGGGACCGGCTTCGCGTCGATCATGACTGTGCCTGGGTGCATGTTGCCGAAGAAGGTCATCTGGCCCGTGCCATCGGGATTCATGGTCCAGAGGCCGTGGTAGTCGACCTGGCTGCGGTCAACGTACTCCCAGCGCGTGTAGAGGATCCGGCCATCGTGCAGCAGCCACGGGGTGTTGTCGTGCTCTAGGTTGCTGGAGAGGAGCTGTATGCCACTGCCATCGGGCCTGCAGCGATGGAGCGTCCCCACCTGCGTCAACCAACAGTTGACCCATCGCTTCGCCCGCGAGGACACGAACATGATGTCGCCATCGGGGAGGAAAGTGGGCTCGATGTCATCCCACGGGCCATCGGTGAGCTGGCGCAGCCCGGTTCCGTCGGCTCTGATCTCGTAGAGATGGTAGTGGCGATCGCCGGCAGGCAGGTACGAGAAGATGACACGTCCGCCCGTGGAGTCAACCTGTGGGTCTCGAACGCATCCTTGCTCGTCCTCCAGGAGAACACGGACTTCGCCTGTCGAGAGGTTCAGCGCGCATAGCCGCCCCCAGCCAGGCAGGTAGGTGAGGTGGTCGACGCTCCCCGCGTAGTACCCAAAGTTCGCGTACCAATGACCATCCGCCGCCGAGGCGGGGATCCGTGTAGCGAAGACGATCTCCTCGACGCCATCCTCACCGAAGGCGCTAGCGATCCGGTCACGGAGCACCGCGCGCGCCGCCTCCTGCCGCTCCTCCAGCACCGCCCGCGCCGCCCGGATCGCCTCGCGGCCCTCTTCGTCCGCGCCCTCCACCTCCCAGAGGGAGTAGAGCCCGAAAGGCCCGACGCCGAGGCACAGGATTCGCACGAATCGGCACGTCTGCGCCACAGAGGGGAGGGTCTCGACTCGGCCGACACCAGCGGCCTGCTCGTAGACCCGGGTCCACTCCTGGCCCTCATCCGAGATCTCCACGGCATAGTGAGCCGCATAAGCCGCCTCCCAGCGGAGCGCCAGCGCACCCAGGAGCCGCTGGCTGCCCAGGTCCAGCATCAGCCACTCCGGGTCGGCCCCTGCCGACGCGCTCGCCCAGCGGGTGGAGACGTCGCCGTCGAGGGCGAACTCAGCCAGGTACCGCTCGTCCATGGTCGAGGATGCCGTGATGGGCGAGTGCGATGGCACATCGGCTTGGGCCAGGGGCACAGTAGCCAGGAGTATGATCAGCGCTGCCACGTCTGCCTCCCACGCTCTCGGGTGCCTCCGTGCTTCCCCGTGCAGGGTCAGCGCCCTCCTATGGGTGGCCACGCCGAGGCGACGCCGCGGCTGGACGCGATGCCAAGCGTGACGGAGTGGGGGTCAGTGCTCGGCGGGTCGGTGGGGTATCGTGAAGGAAAACACGCTGCCCTCGCCCTCGGTGCTCTCGACGCGGATCGTCCCGCCGTGAGCCTCCGTCGCGAGCCGGCAGAAGGCGAGTCCGAGACCGATGGATCGGAGTTGCTTCGCCTCACTGGCCGAGGCGTGGAAGAACTTGTCGAATACCCGGGGCAGGATTCGCTCCGGGATCCCCTCGCCGGTGTCCGCTACTCGGAACTCCACTGCGTCCTGGCGGCCAGTCGCGCTGAGAGTCACCGTGCCGCCGTCGGGCGTGTGACGGATGGCGTTCTGCGCAAGGTTTCCGAGGATCCGAAGCAGGATGCGCCGGTCGGCGCGGACGGCGAGCCCGGGCGTAGTGTCCTCGACAATGAGGCGAACATCCTTCTCAGCGGCGGCGAAGGCGACCATTCGGCCCGCCTCCTCGAGGATCTCCCTGACCACTGCTGGGCCGATACTGAGTTCGAGTTTGCCAGTCTCGAGGCGGTTTACATCCAGAAGATCGGCCATCATACCCTCGAGCCGCTGAGCGTCGTCGATGGCGTTCTGCACCATCTCATCGCGCACTTCCGAGCCCTGATCCTCGGCCAAGGCTGTCTGCAAAGAGCCCATAATGCTCGTGATCGGCGTACGCATGTCGTGGACGATCATGTGCACGAGGTCGTCACGGAGCTTCTCTAGCCGCTTCAGCTCCTCGTGCGACTGGGTGAGCTCCTGCTGCCGCTGGGCCTCCTGGTCCGCGTCCCGGAACCACCGCCGAACGAGGACGCTGATAATGACCAAGGCGGCCAGGAAGTTGAGAAGCTTCGGGATGAGCACATGCTCAGGCTGCTCCAGAACCGACTTCCAGGCGTAGGGGAACAGCTCCGCGCTCGCCGTGTACCAGATGCCGAAATAGACGCTCTCGACGAGGGTCCGGGCGCCGTCGATGAAGATGACGATGATCAGCGTGGCGACGAGCCGGTTCGTCTTCCGAAGCCAGCTATATTCCTTGACGTAGAAGATCAGGATGGCACACCAGCACAGCACCAGAGACCAATAGGTGCCGGCAGTGATGTACTCCAAGGTATCTCTGTCGAACATGAGCCTACCTCGCCATCGCGAGTGCCTCGCGCGGGCACTCACCTCTCGACAGCCACTCCCGGTTCCGTGGTGACGTCACCCAATCCTGCGAGTCGGACCGAGGGCATCCCCGCAGGTCATTCCCTGGGATCGCCAATCCCAAACACGTATGACCCCGACCCGAGCGCCACTCGGGTAGCTCCATCCGTGTGATCGACCCACTCGATCCCGGCCTCGACCGGTATCTGGTCCACCACGTCACCAGGCAGAACCAGCACTCCCGTCGCGTTGGGTGGCAGGGATACGAGGAGGGAGAGCCGGCCCCCAGCGCGTTCCCATTCGCATCGGATAGGGCCGCGGACGGAGCGGTACTCGGCACGCAGCCACTGCAGATCGTCGGGAATGTACGGGGCGATGACCACGTGGTCGAAACCCACCGCGGTGTCGTGAGGTCGTATCCCCGCCAGCCCCTGGTAGAGCCACTGCGCGATGGAGCCGAACATGGGGTGATTGTGGCTGAAGACATTGTCATTGTAGGACCAGACCTCCCAGAGCGTCGTCGCGCCATTGTCCAGCATGTACCCCCAACTCGGGAACTCGCGGCGCTTCGCCAGACGGTACGCCAGGTCCGCGCGCCCGTTCGCGGTGAGGGACTCCAGGAGGTACTTCGTTCCGAAGATACCAGTTGTAAGGCGCGGCTCACCCTCCGCCATGAGGTCCTCGACGAGCCGGTCGAGGACGTCGCCGCGGGACGACGGCGGCACAAGGCCGAGGCTCAAAACCATGGACTGGCAGGTCTGGGTGCCGGCGTCGTACCGCCCTGTGGTGGGGTCTAGGAAGCGGTCGTTCAGGGCCTCCTGCGCTCGCTTTGCCAGCTCGCTGTACCGCGCTTCGTCCTCCGTGCGCCCGAGGAGCCCCGCCATCCGGGCCACGAGGTCGGCGTTGAGGGCCAGAAAGGCCGTGCTGGTGAGCGCTGTGGGCTTGGGGACGAGGCTCTCATGGTCACCGATGCCGTGGCTGATGATGAGCCCGTCCGACTGCTCCACGAGCATCGCGAGCCAGCGCGCCGCCCGCTCGTACTGCTCGGCCATCAACGCCGTCTCTCCATAGTACTGCCTGAGCTGCCAGATCAGCAGCGGGTGGGCTGTCCCCCAGCCGATGGGGCCCGAGCCTTCCCCGAAGCCTCCGTCCGCGATGCCCACGTAGGGCGCTGTCTCCGTGAACCCGCCGTTCGCGCGCTGCGCGTCCCCAAAGTCCCGAACGCACTTGCTATAGAAGGCCTGCATATCGAGCAGCATCATGGCGTACTCGCTCGAAGCCACGATGTCCCCACCGTACCCGAACTTCTCTCGGTGCGGGCAGTCGCTCTGGACTGAGTGCAGGTTGCTGAGGAGCGCTTGGCGGCACAAGCCCTCGATGCCGTTCAGGAGCGGGTCGCTACACTCGAACCGGCCCACCGGCTGGAGATCGCTATGCAACCGCTGGGCCCGCAGCGACACCGAAGCTGGCGCGCCTGTGACTTCCACGTACCGGAAGCCGTGGAATGTAAAGCGGGGCGTCCACGTCTCGACCCCCTCGCCCCGAGCAACGTAGGAGTCCTCCTGCACCGCCAGATCGGGGGCGCCAGGACCGCCCATCCCAGGCGACTTGATCTGCCCGCAGACGCTGGTCAGCGGGTTCAGCGAACCATCAGGATGCAGAAGCTCGCCGTACCGCAAGCGGACCTGGGCGCCTGCGGGGGCCTCGATGGTGAGGGACGCGCGTCCGGCCATGTTCTGGCCGAAGTCGTAGATTCGAACGCCCTCGACCGGCTCCGTCACGCCGATGGGCTCAAACACGTCAGTGACCCGAATCGGCGATAGAGGCTGGGCCTGAAGAGCGCCGAGAGCCTGGGCGCACCGCACGGCTCCATCCCAGGCGCCGTCGTCGTAGCCGGGGAGATCCCAGCCGGGCATCTCCAGCCGGGCATCGTAGGCCTCGCCCAGGTAGACGCTATTCCGTCGGATGGGCCCTCGGGCCACGCGCCAGGAGTCATCGGAGACCACCCGCTCCGACGAGCCGTCGGCGTACTCGATCTCCAACTGGCAGATCAGCCGCGGAGGGCCCACGGTCAGGTGTTGCCGGAGGTTGATTCCGCCCCACATCCGCAGAGGAAGCGGGTTCCAGAAGCCGTTCCCGACGATGGCGCCGACGCAGTTCCGGCCTGGCCGCACCATGTCGGTGATGTCCAGTGTTGCGTAGAAGACACGATGGGCGTATTCGGTCCACCCAGGGTCGAGCACGTGGTCACCCGCCGGCGCTCCGTTGAGGCGCAGCTCGTAGTAGCCGAGGCCGCTCACGTAAGCGCGGGCCCGACGGACCGGCTTCGCGATGGTGAACTCGCTGCGGAAGTGGGGCGCCGGCTGGTCTGCGTAGAAGTCCTCGTCCGAGGCCGGCTCGGGCCAGGGGGCCTCTATCCACGTGGCCTGCCAGTCCCCCATGCGGCCCATCTCGAAGGACGCGGCGGGGCTCCACTCGGACGCCACTTCCGCAGCATCCCACACCTGCACGCGCCAGTGTACGCGCTGACCAGGCTCCAGCCGCCTTCCCCCGTAGGGTATGTGCAGCGATTCCGCCGACTCAACCCGCCCCGTATCCCACAGCAACCCATCCGTAGCGGCCAGACCCCGCACAGTCGAGGCGGCCACGATGCGGTACGCCGTCTGGCGGTCGCCTCGACGCCCTGACTCCAGGGTCCAGCTTAGGCGAGGAGCGGGGTCATCAACCCCTAGAGGATCGGTGAGGCCGTTGCATTGCAGCCCGGTGGGCCGTAGCGGGTCCTCGGATGCGCCGATGGCAAGGCAAGCCCCTGCCAGAGCCACGACTGCGAAGGTCATGTGGCCTCACTCTCCGTTCCGGGCTGGAACTTCGCGTGGCGCCGCCGGCAGCCTCCCAGGGAACGGCCCCTCGAATCCACGAACCAGGCAGGCTTCGCACCCCTTCAGGGAGTATTCGGGGACGGCAACGTGACGACACGTCTCGAAGGAGTTGAGCCTACGTGAGAGCCCGTTGGTGTAGAGTCCCCCTGCTCTGGCTGGCGCTGCTGGCCCTTCCGTGGCCACTAGCGGCCCAGCCTCAGGAGGAGGACACCCAGGCAAGCGAGGAGAGCGGCGCGGAGTCCGAGGAAGCTGTGGCGTACCACTGGACGCTCGAGGAGATCCTTGGCGATAAGGGCTTCTTCGGCCCCTCAGCCACGGAGATGGACTTCTCCTTTGACGGCTCCTACGCCGCCTACCGGTACCGGCCGTATGACGAGCGGCGACACGGCAGTGACCTCTGGCTGCTGGACGTGGCCTCGGGCGAGACGAAACGGATCACCTCCGTCTCGGTGTTGGCGCCCTTCCAGCGGAGCACCCGTGAGGTCCGCGAGGATCGCATCAAGAAGGCTCGGCGCGCCGGTGACGAGGGCGAGACGGAGGAGAACCGCGAACTCATCAAGGCGCTGAAGAAGAGTGGCGACTGGGTGGGCGAGAAGGACGCGGACGACGAGAAAGCCCCTCGGTACTCGGGGATCACCTACTACGAGTGGTCGCCCAAGGCCAATGAGTTCATCTTCTCGTCGCAGGGCGACCTGTACCGGTACGAGGTTGAGAGCGGGGCGGTATCGCGCCTGACCAAGACTGGCGACACGGAGCAGTCGGCTCATTACCTGCCCGAGGGTGACGGCTTCCTCTACCAGCGCGGCGACTCGGTGATGCACGTCGAGTTCGGAAGCCACCTCATCACCGAACTACGGCCTTCGCTCGAGGGAGGGGAGCGGATGGACTCGTACCGGCTGAGTCCCGATGGTCGCAAGCTGACCTTCGTGACCAGTCGGACCGAAGGCAGACAGAGTGGGCGCACCGTTACCATCGTGGACTTCAGCGAGCGATTCGCCCGATCGTACGAGGTGGGGCGTCAGGTATCCGATGACCCGAGTGGCAAGACCACTTGGTCCGTATACCTATGGGACATCTCCGATCTCAACGCAGAGGCGCACAAGCCGATCAAGGTCTACTCCCACGAGGTCACGGGACCTCGGGATTCCCACACGATGCCCGATTGGTCCCCAGACTCAACTCGCGTCGTCTGGTCGGTCTACGAGCAGTCAACGGACAACGTATGGATCTACGAGGCCGCCTTCCCAGATGGCTACGACCATGGCAAGACCGAAGAGCCGTCGGACGAGGAGGAGAGCAAGGCCGCGAGCAACGATCTGCCGAAGGACGAGGACCCGGAGATCGAGGCCAAGCAGCTTACCCGCTTCCTACACAACGGTGGCCCCAACGCCCCCTATGATATCCGGCCGTGGTACCTCGCGGACAGCAAGCGCATCGTGCTCATGACCGAGCAGTCCGGTTTCCGACACCTCTACATCCTCGATCCACTCTACGAGGCGCTCACGCCGCTGACCCAGGGGCCCTGGGAGGCCTACCCGATCGAGCTGAACGAAGAGCACACCAAGCTCTTCCTCGAGGGCACCCGTGAGGGACCCGCCTATCGGGATGTCTACGCCATCGATCTCGAGTCGGCGGAGATGACGCGTCTCACGACGGAACCAGGCTACTACTCCCAGGCTCGGGTGAGCCCCGACGGCCGGCACGTGCTGGCCATCTACGAGCACTACGGCGTGCTCCGGGAACTCGTGCATATCGATGGCGAGGTGGGCACCCAGGTCGCCCTGACCGACTCCCACCCGCCCAAAGCCCACGCTCTGACCGAGCCCATCCCGCAGTTCTTCTCCTACAAGAACCGACACGGGCACGATATCCACGGCATATTGTGGCTGCCCGAGGATCTCAAGCCCGAAGACAAGCGTCCCCTGCTCGTGTACGTCTACGGAGGGCCCCTGGGAAGTGGTAGCAAGACCGTCGTCGATGGGGTCTACGGGTCAGACACCTACTACTTCCACTACTACATGGCGAAGCACTACGGCTACGTCACTTGCGCCATCGACCCGCGCGGGCAGTCCGGCTACGGGGCGGTCTTCGAGAAGGCCAGTTTCGAGCAGGTGGGCGTGCCCCAGACCGAGGACCTGGTGGACGGGGTGAAGTTCCTCCGGTCGGAGTACGGCGGCATCGACGAAAAGCGTGTGGGCATCCACGGCTGGAGCTTCGGTGGTTTCCAGACCCAGATGTGCATGTACACGGCTCCCGAGACCTTCGCCGTCGGCATCGCGGGCGCCGGACCCACCGAATGGGAGAACTACAACGCGTGGTACGCCCAGGGCGTCGTGGGCGATACCCGCGTCGGCCAGGCCGATCTCGCCGAGTTCTCCCTGGCGCCTCGGGCGAAGGAGCTTCAGGGCCGCCTGCTCCTGATCCACGGCATGAAGGATGACAACGTCCTCTATCAAGACACGGTGAAGGTCTACGCCGCGCTTCTCGATGCCGGTAAAGGACCACTCGTCGACCTCTTCCTGGACCCCGCCGGCGGCCATGGCCTGGGCGGCCATGTGCAGCGGCTGCAGCGGTACCAGGTCTATGAGGACTTCCTGCTGCGCACTCTGGGCACTTCCGCCGGTGCGCCCGTGGTGCCGGGCCTCGAGGAGATGCGGCCCGACCCTGACAAGGACAAGAAGACCGAGGACGAGGGCGCAGAGGCCGAAGGGGCGGAAGCGGAAGTCGAAGGAACCGAGGAGGGCGAGAACGAGGAAGTCCAACCAGCGGTTCCGCACTCGGTCCGTTAGGGCTGGCAGTATGCCTCAGGAGCGTCCGGCGCCCCGGCCGGACGCTCCTCGCGTACGCTACCGCGTCAGACGTAGATAGTGCCCTCCATATAGAGCGCCGCGTGGCCGGCGATGCCCACCCGGTGGCCACGGTGCTCGCACATCAACTCACCGCCGCGGCGGGAGACTTGGCGTGCCAGCAGCTCGCGCCGCCCGAGGCGCTCCCCCCAGTAGGGGGCCAGAACGCAATGAGCGGAACCTGTGACAGGGTCCTCCGGCACCCCGACGGCGGGGGCGAAGAAGCGGCTCACGAAGTCGCAATCATCGCCGGGGGCCGTAACGATGACGCCTCGATAGGGCCAGGCGGCGATCTGGCCCAGGTCCGGGCTCACGGCCCGGACCTCCGCCTCGGACGCGAGCACCACCAGGAGGTCGCCCTCCTCTGACGTGAACGCGTCTTGGGCGAGCACTCCGAGGGCCCCGGCTATGTCAGGCGGATCGTCGAGCGGCCTCGGCAATCGTACAGGGAGCTCCATCATCAACAGATCCGCGGCGCGCCGCACCGGAAGGCACCCACTCCGCCTGCTGCGGAAGACCAGCTCAGCGCCTGGCACGCCCAGCTTCTCGAAGGCCACGTAGGCGCTGGCAAGGGTCGCATGGCCGCACAGGGACACCTCCACGAGCGGGGTGAACCAGCGGATCGCATAGTCATCGCGCTCTGGAACGAGGAAAGCCGTCTCCGAAAGGTTGTTCTCGGCCGCGATGGCCTGAAGGGTGTGGTCGTCCAGCCACTCCTCCAGGGGGCAGACCGCGGCTGGGTTACCCGCGAAGACGGTCGAGGTGAACGCATCTACCTGGTAGACGGGCAGGGCGCGTGACATGGTCTGAACAGCCCCTCATGTGATCTCCGCACGGGTTCAAGGCCCATCATCCGCAACGAGTCGAGGCAGGATCGCGCGGAGGACAGCCGCCTCGCCCGTTCCACCGGCTCCCTCCTCGGCCTCGCCGCGGAGGGCTCGCAGTAGGCCAAGGCCGCCGTCACCGGCGCTCCATCCTGTGAACAGCACGCCGCTCCAGCCGGCCCCCCCGCTCTCCTGGGCGTAGCCCACAAGCAGCTCCGCGGCCGCCACATCCTTCCAGGGAGAGACGAGCACCCGAAAGCCATCCTCTGCGAAGTGCGGCACGGAGGGGTATGAGTCGCGCGGCTCGTAGTGCCAGTCGCAGATGATGATGTCCTTGGGGATCATGGTCATCGCTTCCGCCGTGTCGTTCAGCGAGGCCTCCCAGCTCCCGTAGAGCATCGCCCGGCCGTCTATCAGGCGATCCCCCCATATCATCATCTCCACGCCTCGCTGGCCGACCAGGTGGGCGTGGTAGTCATTCACGGCCTTCGCGAAGAGGTCCGCCGGTCTCTTGCCACGGCAGCGTTCACACTGCTCGCTCGCGATCAAGAAGACCTCGTCCATGCCCACATGGAAGGCATCGGCTCGGAAGCCCTCGATCAGCTCATCCATGAGGTCGAAGACAACGCCGTTCACCTGCGGGTGCAGAGGGCACCAGCTACGGCAGTAGATGTCCGGGTTGTCGAGTGGAATCTGAGGCGTCTCGTCGAACTCGGGATGCTCACGCAAGAGAGCATAGGTCGTCTCCGCCCAAGACTGGTGCCCGAGGCAGTTCAGCATCGGCACGAGCCTGATCCCGTGACGTTCGCACGCGTCGGCCACGCGGCCGGCAGCGGCGGGATCCAGATCGCCGTCGCTGAGTTCCGGATGGCTCTCGTACTGGTAGTTGTAGTTGACCTCCGCAACGATGAGCGTGACGCCCATGGGGCCCAGGTACTCGTCGATGAGTGAGACGAGAGCATCGGCGCCGCGGGCCGAGTGAAGGAACACGTGCTGTCCGATCATCACATCCTCCTTCGCAGAAGCAACGGAAACAGCCGAACTACCCGCCAGAGCGCAAGCTATGAGCACGGTAGCCACGGTCTCAGACTCCTCTCAGCGTGCGTCCACGATCCAGGTATCACTCGCCAGATCCGCAACCAGGTCCTCCACACAGACGCCCTCCTCTCACGGTTCGGCGTCGGCAAGGATAGCTACAGCGGGGGAGGGGATGCTCCCTTGAGCTGCTGGCGATAGTACCGAGCCGCTTCGGGGTAGCGATCCAGCCCGCGCCGCGCCTTGGCGGTCAGACCATAGGCTCCATCTCCAACCTCCCGGAACCATCCCTCGATGGTCCCCGAGGCCTGCAGCACCGCGAAAGTGCGTGGTCCCGTGCCCAGCTGCTCGAGTTGGTGGACGGTGAGCGCTCCGAAGCGCTCGATGCTGCAGGCGGCATGTATAGCCACTTCGCGGTGGGCGGCGACGAGCCGCCGGCCGACGCTGCCGCCCGGGTTGAAGTCCCCGTCCCGAGCCGTCACTTCCCGCATCACCTGCGAGCGCAGCCTGCCATCCTTCACCCGATCGAAGATCCGTATTGGGTGCTCAATGGTGACTCGGTTCGCCTTGCGTGCATGTGGGGCAACAAGCATGAGGCCCAGCTCAAGCCGGGCGAGGAGGTACAGCATCCCCGACATCCGACGCCGCCAAGCCGGAAGCGACTGGGGCCGAGGCACGGCGACATATACGGCATCCGCGATCTCCTGTCGTCTCGCCGCTTGCCCGAGCACCTCAGCGTTGAGCCTGAGTTTCATCTCGACGACGACGAGTTGCCCCTCCTTGACAGCCGCCACATCGCAGTCCCGGACCTCCCCCTGAACGTGGTAGCCCTGGTCCAGCAGGTAGTCTCTGACGGCGGGGTAGAGGTCGGTCTCAGCCTCCGGAGGAGGCGTCTGGCTCGCCATGGAAGGTATTGTCCTCTCGCGGAACGGACACTCCTATATACGGACTCAAAGCCGACGGCCCTAGCGGGAGGAGCAAGGTTGGAGGCGATCCATCGCTTACGGCTCAGGCTGGCGCGGTCCTCGACGGACCCCGTGTTCCTGCGCGAGTTTCGTGTGCGCATGCGCGGAGCGAGGGGCGCGCTCCTTCTGCTCGCCTATCCCGGCGTTGTGGCCTGCATCGCTCTCCTGATCATCGGAATCAGCATGGCCAACTCTCCAGCCGTCACCGCGGAAGCGATGGGTGAGTGGTCCCGTCGCGCCCTGCTTGGCATCCTGATCACCCAGTGTTGCCTCATCGTGGCCGCTGTCCCCGGCATGTTGGGAGGCGCGATCGCCTTCGAGCGTGAGGCCCAGACCCTGGAGCAGGTCGCGATCACTCCCCTCCGTGCGCGAGACATCGTCCTGGGGAAGTACGCGGCCGCTATGGTCCAAGTGGGCTACCTGATCCTGGCAACAGTCCCAGTGGCGGGTATCTGCTTCCTAATGGGCGGTGTCTCGTGGGGCGTGGTGGCCCCCGGCGTGACGGTGTGCGTGTGCGGGGCCTTGGGCACGGGCGCGATGGCAATCTGCTGCTCGACGGTGTTCAGGTCGTCGGTATCCGGCATCATCCTGGCTTACGTGCTGGCGATGGGGTTCAACCTGCTGCTTCCCTTCGGCGAGTTGATGATTCGCCAACTCGCTACCGGGACGGGCAGCGATCCTTTGTCCTTCCCCTTCGTCTCGTGGCTGTCGCTCTTCGGCCTGCTCGACGCAGGTATGAGCGGGACCGGGTACTGGCTCGGCGCCGACCTGTGGTGGATGTGCGCAAGCGTCTGCAACCTCACGTTCGCCATCGCCTTCCTGATGTTGGCCACCATGCGGCTCAGATCGCTCCTGCGGGTGTAAGGATCGGTCCGGCCGGTGCGGAGACGGTAGGCAGGCCGCGAAGGTCGGCGAATGTACTCCCAGAGAGGCGGGTGCGTACGATGTCGTGGATTCTGATCAGCCTTGCCATGGGCCTGGGCCAGACGGTCCCTGAGTCCGCCCGTGTCGTCTGGAGCCTCGAGTTCGACCGAGCGAATGACGAGCGCGGCGTCGAGTTCGGCGGCGACATCGCCACCCATCAGGCGACGGCTCAGGGCTTGGTCATGGATACCGTCGGGTCGGACCCCATCACGTACCTGCCCGAGTTCCGCATCCCGACCAGCCCCTACCAAGCGCTCGAGATCGTCTACGAGTGCTCTCGCGCGGGCCAAGGCGAGATCTTCTACGCCCACGACCGCAACACGGAGTACAATGGATTCAGCGGGGCCAAGCAGATCAACGTGAGCTTCGCACGTACCGACGGGCCCACCACGATGACCCTCTGGCCCTTCTGGCTGCAAGCACCCGAGCTGATCCAGTTGCGGCTGGATCCACCTGCGGGCGTCCGGTTCGTGCTCCACGCCATCCGCATCGCGGAGGTCCCGGTGCCACCACAGGCCGGCTGGAATGAGTCAGGCCAGGGGGCCTTATGGCCCCTGGCCGGCGCACGCATCGAGGATGGCCGCCTCGTGGCCGAGGGCGGGCCCGCGCTCCTCGCCAGCCCTCCCGCGGCCGCCAACGCCGAGGCGAGGCCGTGGCTCTCGCTGGACTGGCCCGCCGATGCCGCCCCGGTGGCCTTGCAGGCCGGCATCGTGAGTCCCGGATCGGGTGAGGCCGATTGGCGCCCGCTGACCGTCGAGCCCGGCGGGTCGAGCAACCTGTGGCTCCCTGGAGCCTCTCAGTTGCACGAACCGGGCGCCCTCTTGATCGTGCGAGCGGCCCAGAACCTGGCTCCCGGCGCGGTACTGCCCGTGGAGACCGTTCGTCTCAGTGCCGAGCCCTCGGGCAAGCCGCGACCGACGGTGGTCTACCTGGGTAGTCAGCACCCGATGCCTCGCGTGGGTGCGGAGGAGGCCGTTCTGCTGCGGCTCGCCAACGTGAGCTCCGCCCCGGTGCGCCGCCTCTCGGCCTACCTGGAGCGGCCTGAGGGGCTCGAGATCATCGGCGCCTCCCGCCGCCAAGACACGGGTAGGGTGCTCGTGCACGGTGACGTCTGCGACCTCCTCTGGCCCGTGCGCGCGTCAGAGCCGGGGCTCTATCCCATCACGGTTCGGCTGTTGGGTCCGGGCGTGAACCAGCGCTTGGAGGCGACCATCGAGATCACCGCCAGCCCGACGGGCCTCGCGCCGGGTCGAGTGCCGACGCCGCAGCCGCTGGCGACCGACTATGAGATCGGCGTCTATTACTTCCCTGGCTGGCACAGCTACCGCGCGTGGGAGGTTCTCGACCTTTTCCCCGAGCGGACGCCCGTGCTTGGCTACTACCGCGAGGGGATGCCGGAGATAGTGGACTGGCAGATCCTCTGGGCGGCCGAGCGGGGGGTGCGCTTCTTCGCGTATGACTGGTACTGGGACCGCGGCACCCAGTCGCTGGACCACGCGATCAAGGCGTACCTCGAGTGCGAGCATCGGGAATACCTGGACTTCTGCCTGCTGTGGGCGAACCACAATGGCCCAGGATCGCACTCCCGGGAGGACTTGCTCGCCGTTACCCAGTTCTGGATCGACAACTACTTCCAGGAGCCGGGCTACTACACGGTGGATGGTCGCCCGGTGGTCATCATCTTCAACCCCAGTGGGATCTGGAGCGACATGGGTGGCCCCGAGCCGGTCGCCGAGGCGTTCCAGGCCATGCGCGATCTGTGCGAGTCACAGGGCGTGCCGCCCGTGTATCTGGTGGCGTGCAGCCCGCCCGTGACGACGTGGCACGATCAGTTCGAGGCGTCGGGGTACGACGCGCTCTCGGCCTACAACTGGCCGGGCCTGGGAACGGATGGCCTGCGCGACGTGCCCTTCAGGGATCTGCTGGCCCCTCACGCCGAGGCGTGGAGAGACATGGATGAGGCAAGCGATCTGCCGATCATGACCCCCATCTCCGGTGGCTGGGACTCGCGGCCCTGGCATGGCGATGGCGCTCTGGTCCGGTCCGATCGTAAGCCGGAGTTCTTCGAGCAGCACCTCCGAGACGCGAAGGACTTCATGGATCGACAGGACGGCCCACTGGCTCGCGTGGCTATCGTGGAGGCATGGAATGAGTGGGGCGAGGGGAGCTACGTGGGCCCTCATAGGGAGTACGGTTTCGAGTACCTCGACGCGATAGCCCGGGTTTTCGGTCGTGACCCCGGCGGGGCGCGGATCGTCCTGCCCAAGGATGTTGGCCTCGGGCCGTACGACCTGCCCGCGCCCGTGATCACTACCGAGTGGCTGATGGACGGGCCGGATGGCGGCTGGACGCCTAGCGGGGGCTTCGGCGATGTCAGTTGGGAGGACGGCCGGCTGAGCTTCGTGGCTCTGGGGAGCGACCCCATCCTGCAGGGACCGAGCGTTCGGTTCGCCGCTGAGGAGTATCCCGTGCTGCGCATCGTCATGTCTTCGGACCGTGACGGCTCCGCGCAGATGTTCTGGCGCACCGTGGTGGAGCCCGTCAGCGAGCCGAACAGCTACAGCTTCGATCTCGTCGGAGACGGCGAACTGCGCGAGTACGTGCTGCCCCTAGCGGACAAGCCGACCTGGTCCGGCTTGGTTCGGGGCCTGCGTTTCGACCCAACCGGCACGCCGGGAGCGCACATCGTGATCGACAGCATCCGCTTCACCACCGAGTAGCGCGGAAGCGGGAGCAGAACGGAGCAATGGGTATGCCCATCGTCGAGTGCTATGGCCTCCGCAAGGTGTTCCAGAACGTGGTGGCCGTCAACGACGTATCCTTCACCATCGATGAGGGCGACATCCTCGGCTTCATCGGGCCCAACGGCGCGGGGAAGACCACCACCATCAAGATGCTGGTGACGCTGCTGAGGCCAGACGCGGGCCAGGCGCGCATCGCGGGCATGGATGTCCTGCAGCAGCAGGACGAGGTGCGCCGCGTGATCGGGTACATGCCCGACTTCTTCGGCGTGTACGATGACATCAAGGTGTGGGAGTACCTGGACTTCTTCGCCGCAGCCTACAAGATCGAGCGCTCCCGGCGGCCGCAGATCATCGACGACGTGCTCGCTCTGACCGACCTGGGAGTCAAGAAGGAGGCCTTCGTCGAGGAACTCTCGCGAGGTATGAAACAACGCCTCTGCCTTGCGAAGACGCTGCTCCATGATCCGAAGGTGCTGTTCCTGGATGAACCCGCCTCAGGGCTCGACCCGCGCGCCCGCATAGAGATCCGTGAGCTCCTCAAGGCCCTGCGAGGCATGGGTAAGACGATCCTCATCTCATCCCACATCCTCACCGAGCTCGCGGATTTCGTGACCAAGGTCGCCATTATCGAGGCCGGCTCCATGGTGGTCACGGGGAGCGTGGCCGATATCATGGCGCAGCTCGAACCCTTCAAACGAGTTCACGTGACCGTAGCTAGCGACGTGGACCACGCGTGCCGCGTCCTGGAGACCATCGAGGGAGTGCATAACGTTCACGCGACGGACCACCGCATCGAGTTGGAGTACCACGGTGAGGAGATCGAGTTCGCGCTAGTCATGCCACAGTTGATTCATGAGGGCGTTGTAGTGACAGGCTTCGGCGTGTCTGAGGCGAATCTTGAGGAGATCTTCATGCGCGTGACCCAAGGAGTCGTCCAGTAGACGCAGTGCCATCTGGCCGACGGGAGAGGACGCACGACATGGACCACAGCAGACCACACCACCGCTGCTGCACCTGCGGGCTGAGCCGGAGGGGCTTCTTATCCGGCATGGCGATGATGGCGGGGGCAGGAGCATTGGCTGCCCGCGCCCGAGCGACGGTGCCGGGCGACCTCGGCGACGACATCGACGTGGACGCCCTGAGACCCAGCGCGCCGACGAAAGTGATGATGGGCGTACTACGCTACCCGCCACCGTACTGGCTAGGCTGGCCGGGCACCTCTTACGACGTAGAGGGCCACCGGACACGCTTCACCTCTGAGATCCGCCGCACTGCCGCCGGTCTCGGCATCCGGCTGAAGCCCGAGGAGGCGGCCATCGAGGACGATGCGGCGGTGGCCGCCTTCCTCGCCAGGGCCGAGGACGAGCGTCCCGACGCGATCCTGGTCATGCTCCAGCACCTCGGGGTGTGGCATTGGGCTCAGCGGATCGCCGACGCCGGCTGGCCAACCATCGTCTTCTCTCCCATCGGCACGTCATTCACCGGGCATGTGCTGGAGATCTCCCGGCAGCCAGGCGTGCACGTGATCTCCTCGCTGGAGATCGAGGCGGTCGAGCAGGCTCTCCGCATGGTGAAGGCCAAGCGGATGATGGAGGACACGCGGCTGCTTGTGATCGCCGGCAGCCAGCGGTACGAGTCCGCGCTGCCCGCGCTCGGAACCAAGGTCAGGCACATCCCCCGGCGCACCTTCCGAGACACCTTCGAGCAGATGCCGGAGACAGCCGAGTCGCGCGCCGTCGCCGATGCTATCGCGGATGAGGCGAAGGACATCGTCGAGCCCACGCGCGAGGACCTGCTGAACATGGCTCGGACCTACACGACGGCCAAGCGGGTCCTGGCTGAGGAGGGCGCCCATGGCCTATCGATGGACTGCTTGGGTATGGTCGGCGCCCGAGTCGTGCCGACGCCGCCCTGTGGCGCGTGGACGCTCCTGCAGGATCAGGGCATTACAGCCGGTTGCGAGGCGGACCTGTTCGGCGCCACCTCGCTGCTGTTCGTGAGTCACGTGCTAGGCCGCCCCGGATTCATGAATGACCCTGTGGCCGAGACATTCAAGAACCGACTCATCGTCGCCCACTGCACCTCGGGCACCCGTCTGGGCGGCTTCGGAGGGCCTAAGACCCCCTACATCCTCCGCAGCCACTCGGAATCCGACCTGGGCGTGTCGACCCAAGTTCTCTGGCCCGAGGGCGAGAAGTGCACCCTGGTCCGCTTCACCGAGCCGGGCACCATCATCGTGGACACGGGCACCATCGAGGAGAATGTGCAGACGCCGCCAGCGGGCGGCTGTCGGACCTCCTTCGAAGTAACCATGGACAGGGTTGAGGATGCCCGTGATGTGCTCGGATTCCACCAGGTGGTGACGCTGGGCGATCACAGGCGAACGGTGCAGGCCTACGCTCAGCTCTTCGGCTTGGAGGTTACCCACTCGCCCGAGCGAGCGCCAGAGAACCGAGGGGACGACCATAGATGAGTCGCGTCTGCTTGACCCTACTTGCCGCCATGCTATTGGTGGCTCCAACGCTATCCGATGTGATCATTGGGGCACCCTACGCCGCACCGTCTACGGTGAACGACGAAGGCCTCATCATGTCCGACTTCGGCGCCTTCGGTGTTCGGCTAGTGGGAGCCGATGGGACGTTCGACCAGCAGTGTCTACACGACCCCGGCCCCATGGCGACCACCAGTTGCCGCGCCGGCGCGGTCGCCATGACGACCACCGCCTACCGGTCACCCCTGTGGCCGTCGGGGCTCGATGTGCTGGAGGTAGTTGTCAGGAACACGGACAGCGAAACGGCGCGAGCCGAGCTCTCGATTATCGGACCCGAGGGCGTCTCGTGGGGTGAGCCTGAGGCTGTCGTCGGCTCACGCTCCATCGCGCGGCTGCCCGAGGGCCTCGAGTTCCAGCGCGCGCGCCGCGCCTGGGGGTGCGCCACAGGCTCGCCGAGGATGCCCGGATGGGCCACCCCCAATCGCGACTGTGACCCAGCCTTCCGCAACATCCGCGCCGGCATGGGCGGTGTGCCCGTCATCTACGAGTTCGACGTCAAGCCTGGCAGCGAGCACCAGGTGCTGCTCGGCATCTGCGAGAGCCACTGGCGCGTGCCAGGACAGAGGCCCGTAGCCCTGTTTGTCGAGGGCGCCGAACGGGAGATTGTCGACCCCGTGGCGGAGTGGGGCGCCGATGGTGTCGGAGTCCTCCACTTCGCTGGCCGAGACCGTAACGGCGATGGGGTGCTGCGTGTGGTCGCTGCGCCCGTCGAGGGCTCACCGGATCTGAACCCCATCCTCAACGCGATATGGCTCTTTCCGACCGGTGATTACGTGGACTCCGATGAGGTCGTGACGGGCGCCCTCAACGACATCGCCGAGTACCAGGTTGACGTGGGCGGCGATGCTGATCAAGACCTGTATGAGGGTGGAGACCTCGCGTGCCTGGTAACCCTGGCGCCGGGCGAGACGCGGGAGCTGCTGTTCCTGGTTGCGGCGCCCGGCACAAGCCTGCCAGCATGGAGAGAGGATCCGCCCACCACTAGCGACCTGCGCCGCGCGGCGCGGGAGGTCTGGGCCGATTGGCTAGGAACGCCCGATGCCGCCCTCAACGACGAGGGGATGCAAGCCCTGGCGCGCCTCGCGATGTCCGTCGGGCAGTATGACCTTATGCAGGTGGCCTTGCCCGAACCTGGCGCCGCGGACCTACGGTACGCCCTCGGACGGCAAGCCATCACGGCGCTGGCGCTCGATGAAACGGGAGCTCACACCGCGGCGAGGTCGCTGCTGAGGCTCCTTTGGGCTACCGACCCGCCGGCGGAGCTAGCTGAGTACGCGCAGCGCGAGGACGGGGTCTGGCCCGACCCCATGGGGCAGAGTAACTCCCAGGCGCTGGCGCTTCTGGCGCTGGCGAGGCACGCGGAGCTGACCGGGGACCGGACGTGGACGCAACGGGCTTTGACGGCGATGGTGCGCGGGGCCGAGGCGCTGGCCCAGGATGAAGGCGCACCCGAGCAGTGGCGCGCCGCGGCCTTTGCTGCCCTGCGACGAGTTGTCGATTCGATGGCCCTCGACGCGAGTGTCCCCGAGGGTCCCGAGGAGACTCCTCTGGACTGGAACGAAGCGGACGCCGGATGCGCAACCTCCGCGGCTGCGCGGACGGTGCTGACCTCCGGTCCGCCCGGGGCCGTCGGCTAGGCCTCCTATAGGAGCTGGCTCCCATGGCCCCGGCGCGAGCGCGCGGCAGACTGACGAGGGTCCTCCCGAGGTTGCTCGGGGGCTGGGCCGACGACCTGAGCGTGGCGACCAACCCCTACGCCGTGCGCGACCTCAGGTCGCGCGTACGCGGCCTACGGTTTCCCGTTCTCCTCTTGGTCTACCACGGCATCGTGATCGGGATCGGGCTCATCGCGGTCGCGGTGTATGTAAGGCGGTCCTCCGACGAGATGCCAGCTGGGAGGTCCATCTTCCCGTACCTGGTCTACACCCAACTCGTCCTCGCCCCCATCGTCTCCGCCGTGCTCACGGCAGCGAGTGTGACCTCCGAGCGCGAGCGCCAGACCTTCGATCTCGTCCAGCTGACTCCCCTGCGTGGCGTCGAGATCGCCTTGGGCAAGCTGGCAGTGCCGTGGGGCCTCACCATGCTCGTGGCGGTCACCTCTGCTCCCTATGCGGTGCTCTGCATGGTAGGCGGCGGGGTCGAAGTCACGTCAGTTCTGCAGCTCTACGTTGGGCTCGCCATCTTCTGTGGCATCACCGCGACCTTCGGATTGCTCATGTCCACCGTCTCGCGCTCATCGCCAGCGGCCATCATCGCAACCCTGGTAGCCTACATGAGCTGCCTGTTCGCGGGGCTGGCGGCCAACGCGATGCTCGCCACCGCGTCCTTGGGAGTAATGCCCGGCGCGGGGTGGGGAGGAGCGCCGCCCTGGACATCGGGCCCGTACATGTATCTGTTCCCTACTACCTGGGGGATGGGAATGCTCTCCTCCACCCAGGCAGTCTGTCAGGCATTCGCGCGACCGATCCCCTTCTGGGTGCCGGGCGTGGTCATCTGGGGGCTTCTTGGCGCCTACATGACCCTGGTGGCGGGCTGCCGCCTCGGCCTCACCCGGCCGAGGCACTTCATCGCACGGCGGCTGCTGGGTCTGCTCTGCTGGGCGGTCGTCCTGGGTGCTATCCACGCGGGGGTCATGCCGGGCCTCATGGCGGGGCCTCATGTCGGCGCCATGTGGAGCGGAGCCAACGTCTTACTGATGCTCGGCGTCCTCGCCGCGGCCGGCGGCGCCATAGCCGCCATGCAGGCCGGAGTGGTGGATTGCCCCGACCTCTGGCGCCGTCCCCTCAGCAGGGTGACGGCGCGTATGCTGAGCTTCTGGCGAGTTTTGAAGCCGGAGCCCGAGTCGGGCCTGGCCCTCGGTCTTCTGGTATGGGCCATGGCGGCTGCCATGCCGTTCGTGGGCAGCTGGCTGATCAGTGGGGTGGCCGTGCCGCGAGGACTTAGCTCGTCCTACCTGATGGCTCTGTACCTGCCGCAGGGGTTGACCGTTCTCTATGCGGCCCTCGTGTCGATCTGGGCAAACGCACGCTACCCGGCGGCGCCGAACCCTCGACGGAATGCGGCGGGAGGCCGCGTCGTGCCCCTCATCGCCTGGCCGCTCGTCGTGCTGGCGTTGGCGGCGATGATCTACGGGCCCCTGAGCTTCCGCAACATACAGGCCGCCGGTACCCTCGTAACCGTAGCGCTCTATGCGGCGGCTCTGAGCCCACTGTCCCATCCGGTGCTGCTCCACACCTCGACCATGGTGTCCGCCAGCGCCTCGGCCTGGATCGATGTCGGGCCAGTGTCGATCCACCCCCACATGCTCGCCATGGCGGTCGCGTTAGGTCTCTGTGTGGCGGCCGCTGTCGCCGTCGTCGGGCGCTGGCGCGCGAATGCCGAGTGGCTGGAGAGCCAGGGGTACAGCCGGAGCGCCCCGAGTGATCACGGGGCGGCAGGCGAGTAGTCCGTGCGTCGCTGGCGGAGGGTGAAGCCGGCCTCGGCGGCGAGCTGGCGGAGCTCCTGTACGTCGATCCGAAACCGGCATCCCGCCGCGGCGACGACATTCTCCTCCATCATGGTGCCGCCCAGGTCATTGGCCCCGAAGCGCAACGCGAGCTGCGCGATCTTGGCGCCCTGGGTCACCCAGGAGGCTTGGATGTTCGGCACGTTGTCCAGCACGAGCCGCGACACGGCCAACGTCTTCAGATAGGCGTGTCCGCCAAGGGGACGGGTCCCTTGTAGGTCCGTATTGCGGGCCTGGAACGTCCACGGGATAAAGGCGGTGAACCCACCCGTCGCATCCTGCAGGTCGCGGATCCGCAGCATGTGTTCGGCGCGATCCCGCGCGGAGTCCAGGTGGCCAAACATCATCGTTGCCGTGGTCCGTAGACCGATCCCGTGGGCAGCCTCCATGACCTCCAGCCACTGCTCCACCGTGCACTTGGCGGGACTCACCGCTTCGCGGACGTCATCGACGAGGATCTCCGCGCCTCCGCCTGGCAGGGACGAGAGCCCCGACTCCTTCAGAGCGACCAACGTCTCCCCGACCGAGAGGCCGGCGCTCCCGGCGAAGTGGTACACCTCCGGCGGCGACAGCGAGTGCAAGTCAACAGTGGGGAACTCGGCGCGGATGGCGGAGAGGAGCCCGCATATCCACTCCAGGCTCAGCCCGGGATGGAGGCCGCCCTGCATGAGGACCTGGGTGCCGCCCGCATCGACGAGCTCGCGGACCTTGCGAATGACCTCCTCGGTCTGCAGAACGTAGGCATCGGGCGCATCAGGCTCGCGCCAGAAGGCGCAGAAGCGACAACGTGAGCCACAGATGTTCGTGTAGTTGATATTGCGATCGACCACATAGGTGACATCGAGCTCCGGATGGAAACGAAACCGTACCGCGTCCGCCGCATCGGCCAGTTCCAGCAGGCCGGCTCGCTCCAAAAGCAGGGCCGCCTCCTCCACCGTCAGGCGGCGCCCCCTGGTGGCTGAAGCGAGCAGATCGCGGGGTATGGCCTCGCTCATGCCATCCGGGCTCCCTCGGGAACGACGGTGTCCTCGGGCAGCAAACCCAGCTCCACGGCCAACTCCACGTAACGCGCCAAGCCGGCGAGGTTCACCTCCTGGAGTCGGTACCGGATGTTCTCCGTGAGGTAGCGATAGGCCATCTCCCGGGGGATCCCACGGACACGGCCATCCTCGTCCGCAACCCGTTCCATGTCCGCCTCGCCCCGCGCAAGGGAGGCATAGAGGACTTCCGCCAAGCGCCTGGCTCGGCCGCGGTCGAGGTCCGAACGGTAGGCCCACATGGCGAAGACGAAGCCCAGGCCCGTCTCGCGCTTCCAGCGCTCGCCCAGATCCTGCCACGGAGGAAGCCCGCCTTCGGGCGGCCGCAACTCCGCGACGAGGGCGTTGTCGCCTATGAGGAGCGCTCCATCGGCGACAGCCAGCATCGCCTCTAGATCCGGCGGGGCGGTCACGAACTCCGGAGAGGCGCCCTCGAACCTCTGCAGGATGATCTTGGCAAGCAAGGCGCTGCTGCGGGAGCTCGTGTCGAGCGCGACGCGCCGGAGGTCCGCGAGGGGAACGCGATGGAAGAGCTTGATGCTCGCCACGGGCCCGTCGCATGCCACGCCGAGACCGGGGATGACGCGCAGCTCCGGGTGTGCCAGGGTCATGGCGATGGGGCCCAGGGCAGCGTCCAGCTTGCCCTCTATCAGGGACTGTCCGATGGACGACGGAACGGCCTGTACGACGTCCACGTCCGGCGGGCCGTCCGCGATCAGCCCCCTGAGGAGAGGCCGGCCGAGCAGGTACGGCATGATCCCGATGCGCAGCGTGGGGCTACTCACGCACTCACCGCCTCCTCCCTCACCACGTTGTAGAGGGTGTCGCGCTCGACGGCGTCGCGGCCAGCCTCATGGATGAGCCCTACCAGCTCCTCGCGGGCCAAGGCCTCCGGGGTCTCCGCCCCGGCCGCGTGGGTGATCCGCTCCTCCATAACCGTGCCATCGATGTCATCGACGCCAAAGGCCTGACTGACCTGGGCCATCTTCAGGCCCAACATGATCCAGAAGCCCTTGATGTGGTCGAAGTTGTCGAGGGCCACCCGAGCCACGGCGAGGGTCCGAAGGTCCTCGTAGCCTGACGTTCGGTGGCCCCCCAGTTCCGTGTTGTGGGGGTGGTAAGACAAGGGGATGAAGGCGAGGAACCCGCCCGTCTCATCCTGCAAGGACCGCAATCGGAGGAGATGATCAACACGCTCCTCCACCGTCTCCACATGGCCATAGAGCATCGTGGCGTTCGAGCGAACCCCGAGCCCATGCGCGATGCGGTGGACGTCGAGCCATCCGTCCGGTGCGAGCTTGTTGGGGCACAGAAGGGCGCGGATCCGGGCCGCGAAAACCTCGGCTCCGCCGCCCGGAAGGCTGCCGAGGCCGGCATCGACCATATCGCGCAGCGCTCGCTCCACGGTGACACCGCCCTGCCGGGCGATGTACTCGACCTCCACAGCCGTGTAGGCCTGAATGTGGACCGTCGGGAGCTCATCATGGACCACGCGTAGGATGTCCAGGTAGCGCTCGTAGGGCCACTCGGGATGCAGTCCGCCCACTATGTGGACCTCGCCGATGGGGCGGTCACGAAGGGCTCTGGCGCGCCGTTGGATCTCCGCCAGGTCCATCTCGTAGGCGCCATCCTGGCCGGGCTGGCGTTGGAAGGCGCAGAAACGGCAGCGGTTCGTGCAGAGATTCGTCGGGTTGATGTGGGCGTTGACGATGAAGTAGGTCCGATTGCCGTTCTTGCGCTCCCTCACCATCGTCGCCATCCGCCCTACCGCCAGGATGTCGGGAGAGCGGAAGAGCCGTACCAGTTCCTCGCCTGACAGTCGCTCGCCCCTGGACACCTTGGCCTCCAGGTCTGCGACGTCCTCGGTCAGGGGACGCGTTGCCATCGCTTGGATCACCACCAGTAGATGTCGGTGATCGTGGCGATACAGAGCACGATACCGACGATGCCGTTCATCGAGTTGAATGCCACGTTGACCTGTGAGAGGTCACCGGGCCGGACTAGATTCTGCTCATACAATAGGCACGCGGCCGCAACCCCTACGCCCATATAGTAGACCGGACCCAGCAGGGGCGCGACTAGGCCGAGAGCGACCAGACAGACAACGGACGCCGCATGCAGCGCCTTCGACAGCCGCAGGGCACCCACCAGCCCGAGCCGCGTCACCAGCGAATGCAGTCCCGCCTGCCGATCGAAAGCCTCGTCCTGGGTCGCATAGATGATGTCGAAGCCGGCGACCCAGAACAGCACCGCCGCCGATATCAGCCAAGGCACGGGGCTCCATGGGAGCTGATCCGCGGCGATCCACCCGCCTAAGGGAGCGACTCCCAGCGACAGGCCGAGCCACAGATGAGAGAGAGACGTGAAGCGCTTTGCGTGGGAGTAGCTCAAGACGATCAAGAGAGCAACCGGAGACAGGCACAGAGCCCAAAGGTTGATCAGGCCCGCCACGATAATGAACAGGGCGGACGAACCGACGGTCCAGGCCAGGACCGCCCGTCGGCTGAGGCGACCCGACGGGATCGGCCTGTTGCGGGTTCGCGGGTTCCGGGCATCCACATCGGCGTCCACATAGCGGTTGTACGACATGGCCGCCGTGCGCGCGAAGACCATGGCCAGGAGCACGAGCAGCAAATCCGACAAGCTGGGGCGCGGGTAGGACGCGTAGGCGAACGCCATGAGACAGAAGGGTAGGGCGAAGATCGTGTGCGCGAACCTGATGTTCTCGAGAATCAGGAGAAGCCGGTCGAGTGGCCCCTCGCCCTTCGCTCCTACCGGCTCCATCGGTAGGCCCACTCGTTCTCGATCCCGAGGATGTCGAGCATGCGACCGCAGTAGATCCTGACCATCGCGATGATCGACTCGGGGTTCCCGTAGAAAGACGGCGCCGCCGGGGCGATGATGGCGCCCGCTTCAGACAGGGCCGTGAGGTTCCTGAGATGAATGGTCGAGAGAGGGGTCTCGCGGACGCCCAGGATCAGGGGGCGCCGCTCCTTGAGGCAGACGTCAGCGGCTCGGCAGATGAGGTTGGGGGCGGAGCCGGTCGCGATTCGCCCCACGGTCGCCATGGAACAGGGCATGATCAGCATTCCGTGGTGCAAGTAGGACCCCGACGAGGGCGCGGCGCCGAAGTCCTCGTAATCGAGGGCCCGGACCGAGGCCGGGCTCCCCGTCTCGCGGAGGATCCGGGCGACGCGGGCACTGATACCCTCGCCCAGCTCCTGCTGGGACACCTGTTCCGCCACTGGGGAGCAGATCAGGTCGACGTCCACCCGGTGGCACACCAGGGCGCGCAGCATCTCGGCGCCGAACAGGGCGCCGCTCGCGCCACTGACACCAAGGACGACCTTCAACGCGCCGCCTCCTCCAACGTGGGCCCATTCTACACCAAGCAACGGTGACGGGCGGGCGCGGGGCGGAGGGTCATCCCTCCCCCGGCGCAGGTGGCGCCAGGGGAGGGATGCGACGTGCCGATGCCTATCAAGGCAGCACTGCATCACCAGGCTCCACGTTCTCCTGGATGATCGTGTACTCGATCGTCTTTTCCTCGCCCGCCGCAACGGGCACATCGATGTGGAAGACGTTGCCGTTCTTGACCTCGGTAGGCTGAATCTCGCCCGCCAAGCTCCACTGACCCGTGGCGACCTCGACGAGCCGGATGACGAGATCGTCCGGGGTATGGTTCTTCAGATCCACCCTCCACGTTCGTCGGGTGTTCCAGAGTACCCGCTCAGGCTGCCTGTCGCTGCCCTCGGGCACATTGGTGAACTTCACGTCGGTGTCGCGGGCATCTATCAGGGTGCGCTCCACCTCGACGTTGTTGGCGAAGCCGACGAGGGTCTTCGCCTCCTCGCCCCGCGCGACGTAAGGCAGGAGAGACTCTCCCAGGAAGGTATCGAGCTTGCTCTGACCCTCTTCATCGGTGGCCAGGAATGCCCGGGACTTTCCTGCGAGCTGGGGTCCTGCCTCCACGGGAACGGTCCACTCGTACACGAGCTGTACCCGGCCGTTCTCCACGTTCCGGTCGCTCACATAGCGCTTGGTGAGTGAGTAGGTGACCTGGTTGAGGATCAGGAGGTCCTTGCGCTCGTCACGCTGGATGGGGGCGAAGATGGGGAGCGCGGCGCCCATCTCCACGGTCAGAGGGTCCTGATCCATACCACTCGCGTTGTACAGCCGCGCTCGGCCCGTCAGATCGACGCTCGTCTCATCCACGTTCGCACGTGCGGCGTAGTCGACTCTCTCCACCGTCACGCCCCCGTGGAGGGCATAACTGATACGAAGCCGGTAGTTGCCGGCCTCCGTCGCTCGCACCCACCAGATCAAGGCGCTCTGGCCCGATGGTGGGGTGGAGATAGCCAGTGTGGTCAGCATGTCGGCGCCATCGACCGGGTTGAAGAGGATGGACTGGGGGGCGATGGGGAGGCCCTCCCAGGCCATCTCCACCTCGTTGATGCCCTCCTCGAGAGCAACGACCCGTTCCTCCTCCATCAGCGATTGCCCCGCACTGAAGTTGATCCGCACGTTCTCGCGCTGGGGAAGCAGGACGAGCTTCACTCTCGCCTGAGAGGGAGCCGCCACAGCCGCCATCAGCAACAGGCTCGACAGCATTAGGAGTCTGATCTTCATCTACTACGCTCCCTCCCCATCCACGACTGCCCCGGTATCGTTCCCAGCGTCCGGTGAGGCCGTCGCGTGGCTCTGCTCGGGCATGCGGTTCACGGCGGTGCCGTGGTACTCGTGGATGTCGAACTCCGTGGCGAAGATACCGGTGAGAGCCTCAACGGTGGGCTCAAACCGTATCAGCCCGGCCTCGATCTCGGCGCCAGTTGCGCCTACGACAACATTGGGCGCTCCCGGTCGACCGATGATGACCTCGAAAGCTCGCGCGATGTCGTCTCGGTTGCGGATCTCCAGGGAGAAGCGCTGCTCGACGACCTTGCCCTGGACGTAGCCCGCGTCATTGAACTCGATGTCACGCTTCAGCACGCTCATGTGCTTGGCTTCGATGATCACATCTTGAAGCGCTCCTATCGCGAGTTCCGCTTCCTGGCCGACCCCCGTATATGGGAAGATGCTTTCGCCCACGTAGACAAGTCGCCCCGCGCCATCCTGCTTGAAGACGGCGATGGGCCCCTCGGGCAGCGGCGCTATGCCGAGCCCAGACGCCTCGTCGTTCTTGACCTTGATGACGCGTTGCGCCGTAGTGGACGAAAAGGGGTCAGTGGCCCGAGCAATGACCGTCGGCCGGACTGCCTTGGTCTCGGCGAACCGCAAACGGGTGACCCAGCCGTCCAGAAGCGCCATGTCGGTGTCCAGGTTGTAGCGCTCGTGCTCGGAAGCTGAGGCTGCGGCGATCTCCACAGCGTCCATGGCGTTACCGAAGGCGAAGCCACCATAGCCGCCGCCACCACCGTACCCACCGCCCATGCCAGGCCCACCCATCATAGCTCCCATGGGAGCGGCTGGCTCGGCGTCAGGAGGCGGTGGGGCTCCAGCAGCGCCATCGAACATGAGCCCCGCGCGGCGAGGCATGAGCTCCTCGCGCGCCTCGCCCTCGAGCGCGATGACCTGCTCGATGAGGCGCACGCCGCCGGTAAGCAGTGACACCTTCGCGCTCTCATAGGCTTCGCCGCTGTGGTTCCCAATGGAGAAGTCGGCGCTGAAGGTCCCCTCCGTCTCGGCCTTGTCCAGAATGAGGGTGTACCCGGCGCTCCACGTAAGCCCGCTCGTGAAGTAGCTGACCTCCAGGGGCGCCGGACCGTCCGTGGGCGCGGTGATATGCCACACCAGGGTGTTGGGCTGCTCCGGCGGATAGGTGGTCTCGGTCAGTGCGTACCCCTCGCCGTCGCCGGCGATGCGGATCCGCACGGAGGTTGGGTCAATGCGGGTGTCTGCCCACGAGAAGGCGATCTCGTTCTCCCCCTCGTGGAAGCGGATCATGCGCTGCTCCCGTACGAGGGTGAGGTCTACGTCACGGTAGATGATGACCTCGACTCCCTCGCGAGGGGGCACAGTCGATAGCTCGATCTTTGCCGCCCACGCCGCGGAGCTGAGGCTCACTACGGCGAGGACTAGGCATGTGCGTCTCAATGTCAATCCACCTCCAGTCGTCGCTTTACAGTCATCGGGCCGCTGCTGTGGCACCGCAACTGCCCGTCAGAGCACTCTCAGGCCCATCCCTGCGCCATCGGAGGAGCATACACCTGCAACGGTGAATCCACCGTCCACAGGAGGTTTGTCTTGTCCTTTGTCCCCCCCCCAGACAGACCGAGCACCGGGCGGTACGTCGTCCTGGCACTGTGCGTCGCGGCAGTAGTGGCCGCCACGATTGCTGTGGGCCGGCTGGAGTCCGGCGGCCCGGCCGCTGCCGAGCGCGCGCCGGCAGCCACCCTTCTAGCCCTGGACGTCCAAGGCAAGGTACGCCTCTACGGTTCTCACATCCCTGGCATACAGAGCGGCGCCATGGCGGCGGTCGGCGACCCGACCGAGCCCGACGAGGCTCATCGTCGCCTCCCCACGCTGGCCATTCGCCTCGCCGCGCTCGACCTCCTGAGTGACGACGCGGAGAGCGCGCAGCGGCTGCTGGAGGAGGCTGAGGGCGACGAGGGGCTCGCCCTGCTCGTCCAGGGCCTCGCCGCCGAACCCGGCAGCGCCAAAGTCGCCCAGGCGGCGGAGGAGAGCTCCCGACTGAAGCCCCTATGGGCGCGCCGTGCCTTCCGCCTTCACCTCCTCGACAAAGCCGGTGACAGCGAGGCGGTGAGCCGAGAGGAGGGGTTCATCGCCTCTGAGGCCGTGGAGTCGCTGATCGGCCTCATCGTTGTCGCAGCGGTCGTAATGGTCGTTCTCTCCTTGGGACTGCTCTTCTGGATCATCGGGGCGCCCGCGCTCGTGATCTGGCGCCTCTCACGTATAGAGCCGCCGAGACCCCCGGATGTTCCCACCGACGAGACTCAGGAGGAGTCGCTCCCCCAGGAGGAGCCCTCGACGGCTCCCAGCCCACTGACGGCAGGGGAGGTGCTCGTGGCCTTCTTCGCGACCCAGGTGTTCGCCGGCATGGGCTATCGCGCTCTGGGCATCGGGTCCGAGTTCACCCCGTACGCTCTGCTCGCGATCTACGTCGTGGCCACGCTGGCCGCTTGGGCGGTAGCGCGTTGGCGGATGGGGCCACGGGTGCTGGCCAAGGCGGGGTTCCGCCGGTGTCCGCTCTGGAAGCTGTACGTCACCCCCGTTGTGGCGGCCCTGGCCCTGCCGCCGGTGTACATCCTGCTCGCCCTGATCGTCTCCGAGGTCGTGGGTGAGACGCCGCAGAGCACTAATCCCGCCCTCAGCATCATGGCCGGACAGGAGGACTGGCTCGGCCGCCTCGCCATGTTCCTAACCGTGGTGGTCGCGGCGCCGTTGGCGGAGGAGGGCATGTTCCGGGGCGTCCTCTACTCCTCGCTGAGGAGCAGGATAGGCGCCATCGGCGCGATCGCCATCACTTCGGTGCTCTTCGGGCTGGTCCACCTCGATCCCCTCGTGGCCCCCATGCTCATTCTGGTGGGGATGGCGACCGCGATACTTCGGGAACTGACTGACTCCCTCTGGCCGCCCGCCATACTGCACGCGATCGTCAACGGCGGCGTAACCCTGATGATGTTCCTGCTGATGGGGTAGGGAGGGACCGGGATGCCCGAGCCAGAGCTGCAGTGCGACGGCACCGATGAGGGCTCCAGGCTCGCCGTGCGGGTCCTTCCGAGGGGAAGCCGAGACGAACTGGTGGGGGTCCGCGACGGCCGCCTGTGCGTCCGCACTACAGCCCCGCCCGTGGAGGGCGCCGCGAACGCCCGCGTCGTCGCCTTCGTCGCCAAGACCCTCGGCTTCCGCCGATCCAGCGTCCGCGTCGACTCTGGCGAGCGTTCCCGAGAAAAGATGCTTGCTATTGCGGGCGTAGGGCCTGAGGAAGTCATCGCTGCCGTCCGCGCGGCGCTGGGGCGGTAGCCCAGAGCCGCTCCAGGAGGAGTCGACATGAAAGCAGCAGTCCTCTACGCAGCCCGGGACATGCGTGTGGAGAGCGTCCCCTGGCCGAACGCAGGCGACTTGGGGCCACGCGAATGCCTGGTCCGCATCCATTCAGTGGGCGTGTGCGGATCCGATGTGCACTACTACGAGCACGGCAGGATCGGCAAGTTCGTTGTCGAGCAGCCGCTCATCCTGGGCCATGAGTGCTCGGGCACCGTGGAGGCCGTTGGGTCGGACGTGTCCCGGGTCCGCGTGGGGGAGCGAGTCGCCATCGAACCAGGTATCCCCTGCCGACGGTGCGCCCACTGCCGCTCCGGGCGCTACAACCTCTGCCCTGAAGTGGTCTTCATGGCCACTCCACCGGTCCACGGCTCGCTCTGCGAGCTCGTCGTACACCCTGACGACTTCCTCTACCCCCTCCCAGAGGGTGTGAGCTTCGAGGAGGGGGCCATGGTCGAGCCCTTAGCAGTCGGCGTCCACGCGGCCAGACGGGCAGAGATCGAACCCGGAGATAGCGTGGTGATCCTGGGCTGCGGCGCCATTGGGCTTCTGGCACTTCAGGCGGCTAGCGCGGCGGGAGCGACGAGGATCATCGCCTTCGACCAGGTTGAGAACCGCCTTGCGCTAGCGGCCGCCCTGGGCGCCGAGGCCATCGGCTCCCGCGCGGCGGATCCGGTGGCGGCGGTCGCAGAGGCTACAGGCGGTCGGGGCGCCGATGTCGTCATCGAGACGGCTGGCGCCGTCGCGACCACCCAGGCGGCGGTGCGAATGGCGCGGGTGGGGGGACGGGTGTGCCTCGTTGGCCTGCCGCCGGAGTCGGTGTTCCCCCTGGACGTAATGAGCATCCTGAACCGCGAACTCGACGTCACGAGCGTCTTCCGCTACGCCAACTGCTTCGGCCGGTGCCTGGACCTCGTCGCCTCCGGCAAAGTCTCGCTAGCGCCTTTGGTCACGGGTCGGTATCCTCTTGAGTCTGTTGTTGACGCCTTCGAGTTCGCTTCGACCCGTAAGGCGGAGTGCGTGAAGATAGTCATTCAGGTCGCCGGCTAGCTCTGTCCGGAGGATCGCGCTTGAATACGACCACAGTAGTCCTCACCATCGTCTCGGTAGCGGTTGCCGTTCTGGCAGCCGCTGTAGCCGTCCTCTGCTTCATGAGTATGAGGCGCCTTGCGGAACCGCATCGCAGGTTCCTGTCGGCACTGGGGCAGATCGAGTTCCCAGATGATCTCACCCAATACCTGGAGCTCTTGGGACAGGTGCATCGCCGGGTCGAGGACTTGGGCGTCCGGGCGGATGCCCTTCACCGCGTGCAACTCCGTGCGGTCAGCTCCTGCGGCCTGGTGCACTTCGATGCCTTTGACCACATGGGAGGGCAGCTGAGCTTCGCCCTCGCCCTGCTCGACCACCTTGGCAATGGATGTATCCTCACCGGACTGCGCGGCAGGGACTCATTCGACGCCTACTGCCGACGGATCGTCGACTCACGGCCAGAGGTGGATCTCATGCCCGAGGAGGAGCAGGCCCTGCGGGAGGCCCTGGACGGGCTGGAGCGGCGATGACGGGGTGCCCCGTTCGGGTGCGAGTGCGGCGCCTGGCCCATGCGGAGGGTCTGGACCTGCCAGCCTACGCTACCGATGGGGCCGCGGGGATGGATGTCAGGGCGGCGGTAAGTGGGAGCCTGGTCATCGAGCCCGGGGCCGTAGCTCTGGTGCCGACGGGGTTGGAGGTCGAGGTTCCCGTGGGGTATGAGGTGCAGGTGCGGCCACGCAGCGGCCTCGCGCTGCGCCATCGTGTAACAGTGCTGAACTCCCCGGGGACCATCGACTCGGACTACAGGGGCGAGGTGCAGGTGATCATGGTGAACCTGGGCCCGGAGCCCTTCGAGATAGGCCGCGGTGACCGGATCGCCCAGCTAGTCTTGGCGCCCGTGGCTCGCGCGGAGTGGGATTACGCGGACTCACTCGAGCAGTCGATACGAGGCGGGGGCGGGTTGGGGCACACGGGCCTCGACTGAGACTGGCCGTGCGATCAGGCCCGCTTGCAGGGAGCCGACAGGCAGGAAAAGAAACAGGTGGCGCCCGGAGAACCTGGGGCCCGTGTTAGTGAGCTCGGGAGGCGGGTAAAGGGACCAGGCCGGAGGGATGGCCGAGCGGTTGAAGGCGGCGGTCTTGAAAACCGTTGGGCGCGCAAGCGCCTCGGGGGTTCGAATCCCCCTCCCTCCGCCAGACACTCGCTCGCCACGGAGAGTTGCTCCGGCATCCGGCCAAGACGCCTTTGCGGTTAGGAGAGTGGGCCTGTATGGTTGACGACCAGATCGTACTGACGCCCGAGGGGTATCAGCGGATCCGGGATGAGCTCCACCACCTGACTGCGGTAGAGCGGCCCGAGATGCGACGACGGCTTGGCGAGGCCAAGCAGTCAGCCGTGTCGGAGGACTCGGACACCTCGGAGTACGAGACCGCGAAGATGGACCAAGCCCTGGTGGAGGGGCGGATCAGGGAGCTAGAGGACGTTATCCGGCGCGCCCGGGTGCTTGAGCCTGACGAGATCCCTGCCAACGTGGTGGGGTTGGGATCTATCGTGCGTGTGAAGGACCTGGAGACGAACGAGACGTGGGACGTGCGTGTCGTGAGCTCCTTCGAAGCCGATCCGAACGAGGACCGCATCTCCATCGAGTCTCCTCTGGGCCAGGCGATGCTTGGCAAGAAACAGAGGACTGAAGTAGAGGTGCGGGCCCCGGGAGGGGTCATGAAGTACCGGATCGTCAGGATCTCCCGCTAGTCTCCTGCCAAGGCACTATCCGAGAGAAGCCGGGCATGGGACCGGCTTCTCGTCGTTCGTCCCCAAGGAGGGTCCCTGTGAGTGAACTCGATGCCCGCAGAGAGCGCCTGGAACAGCTCCGGGCTCAGGGGCACGACCCGTACCTCATCACCCGGTTCGACCGCACTCACACCATCGATGAGGTGCGGTCCGCCTTCGACGCCCTCGTAGGCCAGCCGGTGACCATCGCGGGGCGGGTCATGGCTCGTCGAGGCCATGGGAAGGCAACCTTCCTCGACCTCCGAGACGGCACGAGCGCCATGCAGGTTTTCGCGTCCCTCGATAGCCTTGGAGATGACGGATACGAGCGGCTGAAGCTCTGCGATGTGGGGGATCTCCTCGGCGTGGAGGGCGAGGTCTTCTCTACCTCCCGGGGCGAGATGTCGGTTCGCGCCAGCAAGGCAACCATCCTGAGCAAGTCGTTGCGGCCTCTCCCTGAGAAGTGGCATGGCCTCACGGATGTGGAGACGCGGTTCCGCCGGCGCTACGTCGACCTCATCATGAACCCAGAGGTGAGGGAGCTCTTCGTCCAGCGCAGTCACATGCTGGCTGCCATCAGGGAGATGCTGACCGCCCGAGGGTTCCTCGAGGTGGAGACCCCGATGATGCAGGTGGTGGCGGGCGGCGCCGCGGCGCGCCCCTTCAGCACCCACCACCGCGCCCTCGACATCGAACTCTACCTCCGCATAGCCCCAGAGCTGTATCTCAAGAGGCTCGTCATCGGCGGATTCGAGCGGGTATTCGAGATCAACCGCAACTTCCGCAACGAGGGCATGGACCAGAACCACAACCCCGAGTTCACCATGCTGGAACTCTACCAGGCCTATGCCGACTACGAGGACATCATGAGCCTGACCGAGGAAATCGTGGCGGCAGCCGCGCAGGCGGTCTGCGGAGGCCTGCAGATCTCCTACGGCGGCCAGGAGATCGACCTGACCCCGCCGTGGCGTCGGCTCTCGATCCCTGATGCCTTGCGCCAGTACGCCGCCATCGACATCAGCGACCTCCTGGATGACGCCTCGGCGGCTCGGATCGCCGATGAGAGGGGCATCGAGATCGGTGGGCCCAAGACAGCGGCGGCAGTCCTCAAGAAGATCGTCGATGAGACCGTGGAGCCACAGCTCGTCGCCCCAACCCACCTCACTGGGCACCCGGTTCTCATCTCGCCCCTGGCGAAGCGGAGTCCCGCCAACCCCGAGCTTACGGACCGGTTCGAGACATTCATCTGCGGCAAGGAGTTGGCGAACGCCTTTAGCGAGCTCAACGATCCCATCGATCAGCGATCCCGGTTCGAGTCCCAGGCCAGGGATAGGTCGGCGGGCGACGAGGAGGCGCATCCCATGGATGAGGACTTCCTCGAGGCGCTCGAGTATGGCCTGCCCCCCACGGGCGGGCTGGGGATAGGGATAGACCGCCTGCTGATGCTGCTGACCGACACCCACTCGATACGCGAGGTCATCCTGTTCCCCCTGATGCGACCCCAGGAATAACCCCCGGATGGGAGGAGCCACGGGCGGGCATGTGGATCCAGGAGCTAAGACTGAGCCGCTTCCGCAGCTACGAGGAGCTCCGCCTGGAGTTCGAGACGGGAGCGGTGGCGCTCCTTGGACACAACGCCCAGGGCAAGACGAACCTCATCGAGGCTATCGGCCTTCTCTCCACAGGGATCTCCCATCGGGAGTCAGTCGCTAGGCGGATGGTCTCCTACGGAGCCGAGACCGCCGGTGTCTGGGGTCTCGTCTCGCGACTCGATGGTGCCATCTCCTTGGATGTTGAGATTCAGGCGGGGCGCAAGACGCTGGCGGTCAACGGCATCGAGTGTGACCGGCTCGATGAGTTCGTGGGTGGGCTGAACGCGATGGTATTCCACGCAGGGGACGTGGACCTCGTCACGGGCGAGCCCTCGTTGCGTAGACGGCACCTCAACGAGGAGATCTCCAAGCGCCGCCCGCGGTACCTCTCCGACTTGACGGCCTACAGGCGATGCCTCTTCCAGCGGAACTCCGCGCTCAAGCGAGCCCGGGGAGCCAACCGAGTGCCGGCGGCCGTGATGGCCTTCGGTGAGGAACTCGCGCGGCTGGGGGAGCGGCTCATCGCCGATCGCGTCGCTCACGTGGAGGCCTTCTCCGAGCCAGCGAGGAGCTTACATCGAAGGCTGTCGGGGGAAGCGGAGACCCTCTCGATCCGTTACGAGGCCTCGGCCACACCGGGGGAGATGCTCCGGGCGCTGGAGGGTGCAGCGAGCGATGAGTTGGAGAGAGGTGTCACACTCGTCGGACCCCATCGGGATGACTTGGCGATCACGATCAATGGTCGAAGCGTACGCCGGCACGCGTCCCGGGGCCAACAGAAGACTGCGGCCCTCGCCATGAAGCTCGCCGAAGCGACCCTCGATGCCCAGGATCCCGCGGTTCCGCTGCTCGATGACATCATGTCCGAGCTGGACCGCGACCGGCGAGAGCGGTTGGGCGATGAGCTCGCTAGATTCGAGCAGTACTTCGTTACAGGTACGCAGAAGGGAGACCTGTCCGACTCTGTCCTGCGGGGCGCCGATGTGCGCTGGGTCGAGGAGGGGAGGGTGAGGGGTGCCTGAGGATAGCCGGAGATACACCGGCCTCGAGCGCGCGGACGGCCTGCTCACGAAGAGCCTCCGGCGGCGGAAGCTCTTGGAACGGCTGTCGGATGCCCGCATCCTGGCTCTCTGGCCTGAGGCCGTCGGGCCGATCGTCTCCGCGGAGACGCGCGCGGAGTCATGCCAGGGAGGGCTCCTGTGTGTGGTGACGGCGGACTCCATCTGCAGCCACCAGCTTCAGTCGCGGAGCGGCGACATCATCGCCAAACTCAACCGTCTGGCCGGCCAGGAGGCCGTTCGGAGGCTTCGCTTTCGGGTGGGCCCGCTAGGCCAGCGCCCCGAACCGGCGAACAAACCACGGGATCCGAACGTCAGGGTCACCGATGATGAGCTAGCGGAGCACCCTCTTGATCCGCACGAGGTGGAGGAGATTGAGGGGCTTGTCGGCCTCATCGAGGTGCCGGAAGTTCGGGAGCGGGTCCGGAAGACCATGGAGCTGCACTACCGTGCGGACAAGGCTCTGCGTGCCCGGGGGTGGAGGCCGTGCTCGCGATGCGGCGCCCTCATGGCACCGGGCGCCGAGGGGGATCGATGCAGCACGTGTGCGCGTGGCGCGTAGCCAGGCTACCGGCTGGGCGGTAGACTGGCCCAGCACCTGGAGGCGATGGCTGTGAGCAGCAGGATGACACTACGCAACCGGATGGGTCGCGCGGCAGCCGTATCGGCGACAGGCGCTGTGCTCACCCTCGCACTGGTCCTCGGCTGCGCGGGGGGCGGCAGAGGTCCGAGCGAAGCCACGGTAACCCTCAGCTTCCAGACCCTAGTGGGCGCGGTAGAGGCGAACACGGCGATCATCCGGTTCGCGGTGACTCCACAGGCGCCGGCCACGATGAGCCTCCCCGCGACGGCGTCATTGAGAGTAACGGATGCCCGCGGCAAGAGCTCGGCGGCAGCCCCCACGCTGGGCATGAACGGCTTTATCGTCGACACCCCCGTGATCATCTCCAGCGTGGGCCGGGCGACTATGACACTGCTAGCCAGCCAGTCCACAGGCACCCGCCAGGCCACCACGGAGCCCATGCGCATAGAGGATGGGTTCGGCAACTCGCTGGAGCTACGGTCCCTCAGCGTCGCCTTCGACAACGAGGCGCGAGGCGTCACCACCCTGCCCAGCAGCGCCACACTGACCACGCCCCTCGCTGGCGGACCGCTGTCGCTAGGGTCTGCGGTCATCCGCGGGCTAACTCCCCAGACGCGGGTCGCCTACAGTGTCGCCTTCGGCAATGAGGAGCGTGTCGAGGATGAAGGCACGGCCGACACCGGAGGCTCCGTCGTTTTCTCTCTCTTCCCGACGGGCGTGGTCGATGACGTGACATCGGCGACAGTGACCTTCGGCCCCGACGCGGGGGAGTGAGCCAGCGCGGCCGCTGATGCCCATGTACGAACCCATGCTGCTAGGCTCTGTGCGCGTAGACCCGCCCCTGGTGTTGGCCCCCCTCGCTGGCACGACGCTGCGCCCCTTCCGGCTCCTTTGCCGGCGCCTCGGCGCGGGCATGGTGTGCGGGGAGATGATCTCCGGTATGGCGCTCCGGTACGCCAACGAGCGCACGGGCCGCATGCTGGCAGTGGATCCCGACGAGCACCCCGTGTCACTACAGATTGCGGCGGGACGGCCCGAGATGGCCGGGGAGAGCGCCACGGCGCTGCGCCGGGCGGGGGCCGACGTGATCGATCTCAACATGGGCTGCCCGGTGCCCAAGGTCAGGAAGACCGGCGCCGGCGCGATACTGGGGCGCGACCCCGGTCTGGCGAGGGCGATCATGGATGCGACCGTGGAGGCAGCCGCTGACATTCCTGTCACGGTGAAGATGCGGGCTGGCTGGGATGACGACTCGATCAACTTCATGCGGATAGCAGACGAAGCCGTCGCCTCTGGGTGCGCGGGAATTGCGCTACATGCACGGACGGTCGTCCAGATGTATGCCGGTCGCGCCAAGTGGGGGTGGATCAGGCAGCTCGTCTCCCATGTCCCCGTGCCTGTGACTGGCAACGGGGACGTTCGCGGACCTGAGGACTGCCTCAGGATGCTTGAGGAGACGGGCTGCGCCGCCGTCATGATCGGGCGCGAGGCCCAAGCCAATCCATGGGTCTTTCAACGCTGCGCCGCGGCACTCGCGGGCGAGGCCGTACCCTCGCCTCCGGACTGGAGTGAGAGGCTCGCGGCGGCACAGTCACTCTGTGAAGGGCTCATCGAGGAGCTTGGCGAGCGGAGGGGCTGCCTCTACGCCAGGCGAACCCTGGGATGGCTCAGCCGGGGTATGCCCGATGGGGCCCGGTTCCGTAGCAGGGCGCATCGGATCTCCTCGGCCGGTGACTTGAGGGCACTGTTGGATGCCTATGGCGTGCCACCGGCGAGCTGACTCGGAGGCGAGCGCATGGACCGCGATCACGTAGATCGCTTCGAGATCCTGGAGGAGCGAGATCGGGACGGCCTCAGTGTCACCTACCGCGCTCGGGATACGCGCCTGGGTCGACCCGTGTGGCTCCGAGTGTTCAGCGCCCCCGAAGTGACCGGCCCTGAAGCCGAGTATGCCCGGGCGCGCTTCCTGGAGCAGACCCGCGTGGCGGCGCTCCTCGAGCATCCACACATACCCTTTCTCATGGAGGCAGGGGAGGAAGACTCGGTCCCCTACGCGGTCTACGAGGCGCGACCCGGAACCGTCCTTCGCGAGCGACTGGAGCTAGCGGGCCCGCTCCCTTTACACGAAGCCATCGCCATCGGGCGGAAGGTGACGGACGCCCTGTGCGTCGCCCATGAGGCGGGGGCGTACCATGGCAACTTGAGCATCGGCGATGTCCTTGTGACCCCCACAGGCGGGGTCTGCGTCCTGCGACTGCATCAGCCGGCGCCCGATGAGGCTGCGGCCCTCCAGCGCCTTGAGGCGACCGACCTGAGGTCGACCGCCAAGGTCCTGTGGGCCATGTTGAGGGGAGTGTCGGCGCCGCTCCCCACAGGCATCGAGAGCGCCGACAACAGCCACGGTGTGCCCTACGGCCTGGTTCGCGTCGTCGCTAGCTGCGTGCTCGGCGACAGGGCGCCGGTCTCGGGAGCGGAGATACCACGAACCTGTCACGACCTGCGGGCGCTCCTGGGTGAGAGCGCCCTCCTGGACCCAGACCCTGCCGCTGCCGCGCTCATCGGCTTTGGAGAGCCACCCTCCGCACTACCCTTCACCCGATGGGCGATAGGGGCGGCGGCAACCCTCAGCCTCCTGTGTCTTCTGACCCAGACATGGCAGCTAGGGGCGCTCGGTGTGGCTGCCGCAGCGGCCTCCCTACTAGCGGGCGCAGGGATCCGGGGGCTCGTCGGCGGCGTGTGCGGCGCAGTCGCCGCCATCGTGTGCCTCCTCGCTTCGCACGTGTAACCGCCACTCCAGGAGAGGTTGAGCGTATGATCCACGCTCGCGAACGTCAGCAGGTTGCCTACTTCATGAGGCGCCTGTACCAGCTGCGGCTGACGACGACCAGCGGGGGCAACGTGTCCGTGCGTGTGGGAGCGGATCGGTTCGCGATCACCGCCTCAGGCACAGACAAGGCGCGCGCCCGGGCGTGTGAAGTCGCCGTGATCGACTTCGACGGCCGCAACCTGACCCCGGAGCTAACTCCCAGTTCCGAGACCTCGATGCACCTACGGATCTACGAGGAATGTGCGGAGGTCGGGGCCGTCTGCCACGCCCATCCGCCGCACCTGGCCGCCTTCGTGTGCTCGGACGCCGTCCTACGCCTCGACCTGCTCGCGGAGACCTACGCCCTCGTGGACGAGCCCGTGGTCGTTCCCTACTACCACTCGGGCTCCAAGGAGTTGGCGGAGGCCGTAGCGGCGGCGGCGGGCCGCTCAAGTAGCATCCTCATGCGGAACCACGCCGCGACGGCGACGGGACGGACACTGCTCCAGGCGTTCAACAGGATCGAGTTGCTCGAGGACACGGCGCGCCTCTCGCTGAGGTGCTTACACCTGCCCGGCGTGACCGGACTCAGCCCAACACACCGACGCGAGTTGGATCAGCAGCACAGGTAGCCGCGGCCGCTAGGTCTTTCGCCGCAGGAAGGCCGGTACTTCGAGATCATCATTCCTGCGGCGCTCCGCCGGGATGGCATCGGGATGCGGCTCAGGTGGAACGAGTCGCGGCGGCTGGCCTGGCTCGGGCGGAGGGAAGACGGGGCGGGCCTGCTCCGGTCCCTGAGGCTGGGTCACGGGCGGCTGGGAGGCCGGCCGGACAGGCGATCCGTTGGGGATGTGAACATGCACCGCCGGGCCTTCCTCAGTGCGGAGAGGCGGCCGGGTTCCGCTAGGCGTTCTCACGGAGGGCTGTTCCGTGCCGCTCGCGGGGGCTACGCGCTGGGGAGCCTGCAGCCGGGTCGCCGGCGGGGTCTCGTAGGAGGTAGGCCCCTGCGCTTGGTAGCCAATCTGAGCGCCAGGCATGAGGGGTATACCCGCCTGATCGAAGCCAGTGGCCATGACCGTGATGTGCAGGGCCGAACCCATGCCCTCATCGACCACGGCGCCGAAGTAGACGTCGTCCGGATGGGTGCCGGCGGCCTCCGAGATGGTCTCGGCAGCCTCATGGACCTCGGCGAGGGTTAGATCCGGTCCGCCAGTGACGTTCATGAGGATGCGGGTAGCGCCCTCAATCGTGGTCTCAAGCAGCGGGCTCGAAATGGCCTGTCGAGCCGCTTCGACGGCCCTATTCTCGCCCTCTGCCCTGCCGATGCCCATCAGCGTGGTGCCGGAGTTGGCGAGGACCGTCCGCACATCAGCGAAGTCGAGATTGATCAACCCTGTGCGCACGATGACCTCTGAGATGCCCTCAACGCCCTGCCGCAGGATGTCGTCGGCTGCCCGGAATGCCTCCTCAAGGGTCGTCCGCTTCTCGCTGATCTCGAACAGCCGATCGTTCGGGATCACGATCAGTGAGTCAACATGCTCCCGAAGCTCATCAATGCCCATGTCCGCCTGGCGCTTGCGGCGCGCTCCCTCGTAGGTGAAGGGCCGGGTGACCACGCCTACGGTCAGCGCGCCAAGGCTTTTGGCGATCTCCGCGATGACAGGGCTCGCGCCCGTGCCGGTTCCGCCACCCATGCCGCAGGTCACGAAGACCATCTCACAGCCCTCGAGACTGCGGCGGATCTCCTCCTTGGACTCGTCGGCGGCCATTCGGCCGAAGGTAGGATCGCCGCCCGCACCGAGACCCTTGGTAATGTCGGAACCGATCTGGAGCTTCTGCGGGGCCAAGGAGATATCCAGGGCCTGAGCGTCCGTGTTGACGGCGAGGAACTCAACGCCCTCCACGCCCATCTCAATCATGCGGTTCACAGCATTGCTGCCGCCGCCACCGACGCCAACAACGCGAATCTTGGCGTAGCTTCTGGTCTCCGGTGCGAGCATAAAGGCGAGTCGCCCCCAGGGCCTGCGAAGTCAGCCCCCAGCTATAGCACAGTGGCCGGGAGTCGCACTGCTATCTTAGACAAGCACAACACACACACCTGCCGGACCGAGCACCCACATCGCCACCAGCACCAACGATTCACAGGCCCCAAGCCAGGTCCTGGCCGCACTCGTCGCCAAACCTATACGCGATTATGGGGGATGGGAAGGGGGCGGTCAAGGCGGCGCACGGCTGTACAACAGGCCTCGGCGGGTCTCTGAGCCGCGGCAAGTCATTGAACCCACAGGGAGGCCGCCGCCCCTGCCGGGTGAAGATGACAGGGGCTTCACTATCTCGATACAATAACATGGGCCGATCCGAGGACACCCCCGACAGGAGTAGCGGTCTAGTGGAGATCGCAGGCAAAGCGACAGGTATCTTGGTGTTCCTGGCTGGCGTGGTGCTTCTCGGCCTGGTGTTCACGTACACGGTCCGCACGATCGACAGTGCGGAGCAGGCGATTCGCCAGGGCCATCTGACCCTCCAGCCTCTGTTCGGGACTGATATGCCCGAGAGTAGATACCAGTATGGTTCGCCAGGAAGCCTGTCTGCCGAACGACCCACGTACGCATCGCCGCGGCATCAAAGGCAGAGCAGCGAGCTTGGAACGGAGAGCGCGGATCCGGACGCCGATAAGGGGCTGTCACCCCTGGTTGTGTTCGGCATGGCCCTCGGGGCCCGCATCATAGGGCTCTGCGTGTTGGGCTTCCTGGCGGGGATCATCGCCACCCAGGGGGCTCGCATGGCCGGGGCCTCGCGCTCCTTGCACGGAAGGGACTCCATCGAGTGAGAACGCGTCATACCACACCAACCACCTTGGTGGCCCTTGCACTCATCACCGCCGCGATGGGCGCTGCCCCCTCGCTTGCCGATTACGAGGTCAACGTGCGTCGCGGTACCGATGCGGTGACCCGCGGGGAACTGGCCGAAGCGCGGACCTACTTCGCCCAGGCTATCGCGGAGCGACCTGTGGACCCCCTGGCCCACCTGGGGTTGGGTATCGTCTACCTCCACGCCGGCTCCGACTGGGCCGACGATGCCGCACGCGAGTTCGCCTCGGCCGAAGCCCTGCCGGAGGCTCTGGTTGGAGCCGCCTACCTAGAGATCGCAAGGGGGCGTTACGGGCTGGCCAACCGCTACCTCGAGGACGCCATCGCCGCCACGAACGGCGAAGCCCGCAGCCTCTCGGCCGTCCAGTGCTACGCCAGCCTCTGCGGTAAGGATGCCCTCGCGGCCCAGGATTACGAGGCCGCCGCTCGGTCGACGCCCGCCGATCCCGCTCTCCTCAATGCGCTGAACGCCGAGCGTCTGGCGTGGCTCGGCGACTGGACCAGAGCCAAGTCCGCAGCGAGGACCGCGGTTGCCCAGCTCTCCAACCGGCTTGACGTTGATGCCGGGTCCATCAGGCTTACTACGCCCAGAGCAACCCACGAGGGAGCTGCGGCGCTGCCACGCTGGGGTGGCTCAGGCTCGCCCGAGCCCACGGCGCCGCTCATTGCCGCACCAGGTGAGGGTTCCATGGTGGCCGGTGAGACGACCGTACACGTGGTCCTCCCACCCGCCTTGGCCGCCCAAAGCCCGATCGTAAGCGTCTTCGTGGACAACAGCCTGCTCGGTACACGCGACCGGGCCCCTTATCGCTTCCAGTGGGACACGAGCCGCGTGCCATGGGGCCCGCACACCCTCACCGCCCAGGCGAGCCCCAGCCGGAGCAGCCATCCGACAGCCTCCACACAGGTCCAGTTCGAGGTCCTCGATGAGGCGCCGGCGGCGTCGCAGAGATCGGCCGGTTGGTCCGACCTGCTCCGGCGGCTACGCGCCTTCGTGTCATCTCCGCGCATGGATGAGACCTGGAAGCTCAGCCTGGAGATGCTAGTCAACGGCAGCCAGCAGGTGAGGGTGAACCGTGAGATCCCCAGCTTCAGTCCCATGGCGGGTACGACCACTTTGCCGGATCGGCCTCGTCCCATCACGCCGAACCCAGCGGATTCCCGCAAGTCGGTGGCACTGTTCTTCGACGACGGGCCGCACCCGACCATCACGCCCGCGATCCTCGATGTGCTGAAGCAGCACGGCGTAAAGGCGAGTTTCTTTCTGGTTGGCAAGCAGTGCGAGAAGCACCCCGCGCTGGTTCGGCGCATCCACGAGGAGGGCCACTCAATAGGCGGCCACTCCTACACCCACGAGTACAACTTCGCCAACCTGCTCTACGACGAGTTGAGGCATGAGGTCGAGAGCTCCGTCAACGTCATCCGCGGCATCCTCGCCGAGGGCGGGGTCGACGACCCACAGGTGCGCTACTTCCGATGCCCGGGTGGCAATGCCACGGCCCTCTCGAACCAGGTGGTTCACCGAGCGGGGCTCATCCCTCTCGATGAGGGCATCTACAACACCTGGGGATACATGACGCGAACGCCCGAGGAGATCGTCGAGCAGGCGCTGCAGTCGGACCATCGGATCATCCTTCTGCACAATGGTGAGGACAAGACGGTCTTCGTGCTTCCCGAGCTGATCCAGGCGCTGAAAAGCCGAGGTTCGCGATTCATCACCGCGGATGAGCTGACCGGGAACCGATGACTAAGCGAGAGCCACTCCGCCGCACGTCTGGATCGTGGGGTGGAGCGACGGGGGCTCTCTGCGCGGCCCTCGCCGTGCTGATGGCGACCAGTACGCCCTTGGTGAACGCCCGACTGGCCGACCCGGTCGATGCCTATCTGCCGACCAGCCCCGCGAGCCAGCAGTTCCCTTACGCCTCGGTCGTCAACTTCGGCTCACGCCATGAACCCACGGGACGACACGGCTTCCTCCGTACCACCGAGGATGGACGATTCGCTTTCGACGATGGCACTCCGGCTCGGTTCTTCGGCGTCAATGTGGCGAAGGATGCGCTCTTCGTCGACGATGAGACCATGGACCGGATGATCGAGCGCCTGCGAGCCTCGGGCATCAACTTGGTGCGACTCCATCACTTTGACGGGCTGGATGGCATCCTCAGCGGCGCCCGGGACGAACTCGACCTCTTCACCGCCAGTAGCCTAAGGCGCATCGACCGTTGGATAGCGCACTTGGGCGCTGCGGGGATCTACGTCTACCTGGACCTCCTCGATTACCGCACATTCGGAGAGGCAGACGGCATCGTCGGAGGCGAGCGCCTGGGTAGGGGAGCGAAGCCCTACGTCGTGTTCGACCCCCGCCTGAGGGGCCTGACCAAGGAGTATGCCAGGAAGCTGCTGTCCGAGCATGTGAACCCGTACACCCGCCTTGCCTATGTGGAGGATCCCACGGTCGCCTTCGTGGAGATCTACGATGAGAACGGCCTGTTCATCCGGCGGAACGATGTGCCCAGCCTCCTGTCGCCCTATCGACAGAACATGGGCCACCTGTGGAATGAGTGGCTGAGAACCCAATACGGTTCGACTGAGACCCTTCGGCGCGCGTGGACCGATCCCCAAACCGGTGAGTGCCCGCTGTTGGAGCGGGAGAGCCTGGAGCGCGGGAACCTGGATCTGCCGCGCCTAGTGCTCCGTCCGGCGAATGAGCCCATGCCGAACGCGGACCTCACCGGCGCCGCGCGGATGAACGACGCGACCCGCTTCTTCCAGGCCATCCAGGCCGACTTCCTGAGCGACATGCACAGCCACTTGCGGTCCATCGGTGTGCGTGTCCCCATCGGCGCGGTGGGATCGCTGGATCAGCCGCCTGACCACGCTGTGATGGCGGACACATTGGACTTCATCGGCACTAACTTCTACTGGGACCACCCCACTTTCACGCCCGGGGCGGAGTGGCAGCCTCCGTACTGGTTCGCCAACGAGGCTCCGCTCCGCTCGACCGGAGCTCAGAGCATCGGCCCGGCCGTGGCGGCCGCCCGAGTAGCCGGCGCCCCATTGGTCATACGTGAGTGGAGCTACTGCTGGCCCAACGAGTACCGGTCACTGGGCATGGTCGAGATGGCGGCATTCGCGGCGCACCAGGGCATCGACTGCGTGCTTGCCTTCACCTACGGCGCCGCGGACGCGCCGCCCGTGGGCTACTTCGATCTGCACCGCGATTCGGCACGCTGGGGTGTTCTGGCCCACGCCGCGCATCTCTACTTAGCCGGCGGACTTCAGCCCGCGTCGACGAGGGTGCGAGTGGTGCACTCGGAAGTGGATCTGCACAGCTACTACGAGTACGGCGGCCCGCTTCTCGCCCTCTCCTATGTAACACGCGTCGAACGGAGCTACGGGTCGACAGCCGCTCAGGCTCCTGCCACGCTGAACATCGCGTCGGGACGGAGCGCCTCCAACGCTCTCCTCGGCACGAACCGGCTCCTGTGGCATGAGGTGCGACGCGAGGACCTCCGCGGCACCCTCAGCACCTCCGGGCCCACTGAGCGATCGGGGTACAACGTGGCCCGGATCATCCCGGAGGACCCGCCGACGGTGACGTATACGGGCTTCCTGCACGACCCCGGAACCAAGACGCCGTGGCCCGCACGAAGGCTGTACGTGGCGGAGGACCTGGTGGCGAAGCGGTTCCAGCCGATCGGCCTGACCGCTGACGGGAAGGCGGCGCTGGGATTCCACGATCCCTCCACCCGCACCTGGGCCTTCGGGCAGATGCCTCAAGCTATGGCAGCCCGCGCCGCTCTCGACGCCCTGGGCGCCCTCGGAACCGGCCACATCGGCCATGGGATGCTTGATAGCGGTCGTGCGGTTACGGACACCGGGCAGATCATCCGCGACGCGGGCAAGGGGCTCATGACAGTCCGAGGCACTACGGCAGTGGCGGTAGCCTCCTGCGGAACGCGACCGGCCCCGGTCACCGTCGGCCCCCTGGGCGTCACATCACCGTCGCTGGCCTTCGCCGTAATCGCGGTCTCGCTGGATGGACTGCCGATCGAGCAATCCCAGAGCGTGTCGATACGCTATGTAACCGACTGCAGGAATACGAACCAAGCCCTGCGGCGGGAGGCGGGGGGGCCAAAGCCGTTCCTTCTCGCGGTCGAGGGTGAAGCGCCACCGACGTCGGGCTTCCGCACGACCGGGAGCCATACCGAGATCACGTGGGGCGGGAGCCCCCTCGTGCGTCTGAACACGGAAGGCGGGGAGTTCGAGCTGATCGTCCGCCCCACGGAGGTCGTCCTGATCGCCGAGGCCCCCGGGATCGAGGTATTCGACGCGGCCGGCAAGGGCTACCAGCTCCCTCCGGGCCCAGGGGCGCTCAGGCTCGCACGCTAGCGGGCGGCTACGTTGGCGTCCTGCCCGCCAACACGTATACTCTTCCATCTACCCACGCGGGCCGACGTCCAATGCGGCAAGGCCGCCACTCGAACCAGGGGGATCGTCACATGAGCCGTTACGAGAACGACCTGCTCCTGATTCCGGGACCCACTCCCATGCCTCCTGCCGTCCTGAGGGCGCTCAGCGAGCCTGCTTACGGCCACCGAACGCCTCAGTTCTCAAAGAACCTCGAATCTGTTACGGTGCGCCTCAGGGAGGTCTTCGGGACTGACGGAGACGTCATCACCCTGACGGCCTCAGGGACGGGGGGCATGGAGGCCGCCATCGCCAACGTGCACTCCCCGGGCGACAAGATCCTCGTCGTTGAGATAGGGGCGTTCGGCCAACGGTGGGCCGAGATCTCGGAGCGGTACGGTCTGGACGTCACTACACTGGGGTTCGAGTGGGGCACGGCCGCAGATCCCGTAGCTGTCGACGAGGCCCTCGCGTCCTCCGGCGCCAAGAGTATCGCCTTCACCCACAACGAGACCTCCACGGGAGTCACGAATCCCACGAAGGCCATCCTCGAGGTAGCGAACAAGCACGGGGCACTGAGCATCATCGACGCGATCTCTGGGCTGATGGCGTCTGAGCTACCCATGGATGCTTGGGGAGCCGACATCGTAGTCGGAGGCTCCCAGAAGGCCTTCGCCATCCCGCCTGGCCTTGCGTTCGTCGGCATGTCAGAGAGGGCATGGAAGGCCACGGAGACGGCGACGTGCCCGACCTTCTACTTCGATCTGCCCGCGATGCGTAAGTCACTCGGCAAGTGGACCACGGCCTACACCGGCGCCACCACCCTGGTCCGTGCCCTGGATGTGGCCCTCGATCTCCTCCTCACGGATGGGCTCGAGGCCTGCATCGCGGCGCACCACAACCGGGCCAGCGCGGTGCGCGCGGCCGTCAAGGCCATGAACCTCCGGCTCTTCCCCGACGAGAGGGTGGCGAGCGACTCGGTAACGGCCGTTCTGCCGCCCGAGGGCATCGAGCCGGACGCCATGCGCAAGGACCTGGGCAAACGGTTCGGGATCCATCTGGCGGGCGGCCAGAAGAGCCTCCAGGGCCGGATCTTCCGCATCGCGCACCTGGGGGTCATCGAGCCCTATCAGATCCTCGGCGCTCTGGCCTGCCTAGAGATCACTCTGCGCGCCCACGGGCACGGTGGGTTCGAGCTTGGCGCGGGGGTCGCGGCCGCGCAGGCCTACTTCGAGGGATACCAGGGCTGACGAACCAGGAGACGGAGACTCGACTGATGGAAGCCACCAAGAGCCCCAAGATCCTCGTCTGCGACAGCATCGCGCCGGAGGGGGTGGAGAAGCTCCGCGAGGCCGGCGAGGTCGAGGTGAAGACCGGCCTCAAGGGAGACGACCTCATCGCGGCATGTTCGGGTGTGGACGCCATCGTGGTGCGATCGGCTACGAAGATCACGGCGGACGTGATCAGGGCGGCCGAGCACCTGAAGATCATCGGTAGGGCGGGCGTCGGCGTCGACAACATTGATGTTCGCGTCGCCTCCGAGCGCGGTGTCGTCGTCGTGAACTCGCCCGAGGGCAACACTCGTGCCGCCGCCGAGCACGCCGTCGCTCTGATGCTGGCGCTCACCCGGAGCGTGCCAGAAGGCGATGCGCGTATGCGCCGGCAGGAGTGGAAGCGTAACGACCTGCTGGGCAACGAGGTCCGTGGCAAGACGCTGGGCCTGATCGGGCTTGGGAAGGTCGGCACCCAGGTGGCCATCATGGCCCGCGGTCTCGGCATGAAACTACTCGCCTACGATCTGGCCCTGAGCCAAGAACGCTGCGTGCAACTCCACACGGAGCCAGTGACCCTGGAGCAGATCCTTACGGACTCTGATTACATCACCATCCACGTGCCTCTTACCGACACGACGCGCGGCATGATCGGGACCAGGGAACTGAGTCTCGTGAAGCCCGGCTGCCGCATCATCAACTCCTCGCGCGGAGGCATCATCGATGAAGCCGCCCTCGCCGCGGCCCTGGCGGAGGGGCGGGTCGCCGGCGCCGCCGTAGATGTCTACGAGGGCGAGCCCGAGCCGTGGGATAGCCCCCTCATCACAGCTCCTCGCACCGTGCTGACGCCGCATCTCGGGGCATCCACCACCGAGGCGCAGATTGGCGCGGCCGTCGACGTGGCCGAGCAGATCGTGGATGTGCTGAAGGGTCTGCCGCCGCGCAGCGCCGTGAACCTGCCCTTCGTCGAGCCCGAGACGCTTCTCCAGCTCCGGCCGTGGCTGAACCTTGCCGAGCGCATCGGCCTCATGGCCTCCCACCTCGCCCAGAGGGGCTTGAGGACCGTCCGGGTGACCTACTCCGGGGCCATCGCCTCCCACGACTGCTCGCTCGCAACCCGCCATCTTCTGGTTGGCCTGCTGCGACGAGTTATGGGGCCGCACCTCAACGAGGTCAACGCTCCCATGTTCGCTGCGGAGCGCGGTGTCGACGTGGCCGAGGTGAAGCACGCGGAGCACCCCATCTACCATAGCCACATCAAGGCCGAGATTATCTGTGATGAGAGCGTATCCGAACTGGAGGGGGCCCTTAGAGGCCGCTCGGAGCCGCGCATCGTCCGCATCGACCAGTTCCGGTTGGATGTTCGTCCTGAGGGGACGCTCCTGATGGTGATCTCCAGTGATCAGCCGGGCGTGATCGGGCAGGTGGGGCAAGTCCTTGGCGCCCACAACATCAACATCTGCCAGATGCATGTCGGGAGCAGCCCATCAGAGGGGATCCAGATGATGGTCCTCAACCTTGACAAGAGTCTGCCCGATGGGGCCCGGAGCGATCTTGAAGGGCTGGGTCTGCTGCGAGCGATCCACGCCGTGGAGTTGCCGCCGGCTACCCAGGAGGAGGCCGGCTAGCCGCCAACCCGTAGGCACGAGTAGACGGAGAGATCCCGTTTATGGCCGATATGGCGCCATTCCGAGCTTGGAAGTACGATTTCAGCCGCGTTGGGCCCCCGAGCGAGGTGCTGGCCCCCCCGTACGACGTCATCAGCCACGGACGCGCCAGGGAGCTTGCCAAAGCTTCGCCGCACCATGTGATCCACCTCATCCTCGGCAAGCCCGCCCTCGGAGCCTCCTTTGGTCCCGGGGACTACCAGCGAGCCGCTGAGACCTGGGATGCGTGGAGGCGCGACGGTGTCCTGGTGCGCGATGAGCAGCCCTCTCTGTACGTCTACGACATTGAGTTCAGTGACCTGATCACTGACGAGCGGACGACTCGAACCGGCGTCATCGGCGCCCTGAAGCTCGAGCCCTTCGAGGCGGGCGTCGTCCTGCCTCATGAGGAGATCTTCCAAGGCCCGCTCTCCGACCGCATCAACCTCATGCGGGCCGCGGACGCGGTCTTCTCCCCCATCTTCGGCCTCCACGAGGACCCCGGGGGAGCGGCTACCGCGGCCCTCGCTGCGAAGGCTGATGAAGCGTTCATCGAAACAGCGGATGGCGACGGATGTGTCCACAGAGTCCGACGTGTAACCGACGCCGAGGCCATCGAGGGTTTCTGCGCCGCCTTGGCTGCAAGGACTGTCATCATCGCCGATGGTCACCACCGGTACACGGCGGCCCTGGAGCACGCACGCGCCAAAGGGCGGCTTGGCGGCAGTGGGGACGGCTCGCGGACCATGTTCTGCCTCACGCCGTCGGACGATCCGGGACTGCGGGCATACGGCACTCACCGCCTATTGCGTGGGCTGGGCGGCGCTCCGGACCTGGCTCCTCTGGCGGACCTAGCCCGTATCCAACCGCTCCCAGACCTCGATGCCGCCGCGGCAATCCAGGTTGTCGAGTCCGCTCCGGCGAAGCTGCCCACCTACGTCTTCGCGACGCGAGGCGGGTTGCACCGGGTCTCGGTTGAAGATCCCTCAAGGCTCGAGCGTCTGCTCGTAGGGGTCCATCCGGCGCTCCGTGCCGATGAACTGACGATCCTGCATCGGGCGATACTGACGGCGCTCGGGATAGGAGCCTCAGGCATCGACGTCGCGGGCGGAGTAGGTCATACGCGAGACGCGGCGGAAGCGCTGCGGGAGGTCCGTCAGGGCGAGGCGGACTTGGCGGTCCTCGTTCGCTCGCCGGGAGGGGCGGAACTGGCCGCGGTCTGCGCGGCCGGCCAGCGCATGCCCCAGAAGACCACGTACTTCTACCCGAAGCTGCTCAGTGGCTGCGTCTTCCTGGATCTGAGCGGCTGATGGGTCGGACGGATAGTAGACGGATAGTAATGGAGGGCGAGTCACGTGATCGATGATCAAAGCAAGGCGCTCCTAAAGACCCTGTCCGAGACGAATGGCATACCGGGCCATGAGGACGAGGTCCGCCGAGCGATGACGGCGGCGCTATCCGGTGTTGCCGAGCCGACCATGGACGGCCACGGGGGCGTGACCTTCATGAAGCGAGGCGGTTCCGACCGGCCTCGGATCCTCTACGCCGGCCACATGGACGAGATCGGGTTCATCGTCAAGTCCATCACGGACGATGGCTTCCTCTACATGATCCCCTCAGGCGGCTGGATCGACCAGGCGCTGCTCACCCAGCGCCTCCTCGTGCACGGCAGCAAGGGTCCGGTGCTTGGAGTCGTGGGCGCCAAGCCGCCCCATCTGACGCCACCCGACAAGCGTGGAGAGATGGTTAGGATCCGCGACATGTTCCTCGATGTTGGCGCCTGCTCCAAGGAGGACGCCATGGAGAACCTGGGGATCACCCCAGGGGATCAGATAACGCCGGTGGCGAGCTTCGAGGAGTTGAATGGGGGACAGTTCCTCCTCGGCAAGGCCTGGGACGACCGCGTGGGTGTCGCCCTGGCCACTGAGACCCTGTTGCGCGTAGGGCCGGACCACCCAAACACTCTCATCGCCGCGGGGACGACGGGTGAGGAGAAGGGGCTGATCGGCGCCCAGGCTGCCGCTTGGAGCTGCGACCCCGATCTAGCCATCGTGCTGGAAGTGGGGATCACGGGCGGTGTGCCGGGTGTGGACACCAAAGAGGCCACCGAGAAGTGCGGCCAGGGGGTCTCGATCGTCTTCATCGAGTCCGGGGCCATCCCGTCGCCGACTTTCCGGGCCTTCGCGCGGCGGGTCGCCACCGAGGAGGGGATCCCGTTCCAGGACTCCTTCTACGAGTCGGGCGGATCGGATGGCGCCCAGATCAGCCGCTATAAGACGGGCGTGCCATACCTGCTGCTGGCGGTCCCCTGCAGGTACATCCACACCCACAATGGGCTTATCGCGTCCTCGGACTACCAGGCGGCGCTCAGGCTGTGCCTGGCGCTGGCTAGGCGGCTCGACGCGAAGGCCGTGGAAGAGATCCGAGGCCGCTAGCGCCGGAGGAGGCTGGTCCCGTGGTGAGGCCATCACTGTGCGGCATGCTGCTCCTCTTGGTCGTCGCGCCGGGCGCTCTCGCGCAGGATGGCACAGCCTCCGACGCTTCCTCCGAGCTGCGCTACACGGTCGCGGTGTTCCTCTTCGCCAACCAGACCTACGATGAATCCCTCGGCACGCTTGAGGCGGGTCTGCGGGACATCATCGCGCAGACCATGGCGCTTCATCCCCAGGTTGACGTGGTCGACCCGCTGAGGGTGGACCGTGCCATCCGCCGAAACGGCTACAACCCCCACCGACCCATCCCCTACCGGGAGGCGGCTCGGATTGCCGAGGAGCTCGAGGCGGACCGCGCGGTGGTGGGGATGATCACCCAGAGGAATAAGGACATCCTGGTCGAGGGACAGATGGTCTTCCTCCAGGACAAGCGTTACCAGTGGGCGATGCAGCGGTCCCTAACCCTCATGCCCGACCCTGTGGAAGCCGGGGTATTCCTTGCCAAGGAGTTCCTCTCGCGACTGCCGGTCGATCAGGAGCTGGTGGTGCCGACCTTTGTCGTCGGGTCCCATCTCACCATCAAGCTATCGTCCAACTCGCCCGAGGTCGCGCTGCGGCTCCTCGGCGCCCCGGAAGATGCTGACATGAGCGTCCGGGGCTACAAGGTGATTGCCGGGAAGACGCTCGGATCGGTGACATGGGACACCTCCACACGAACCGTCCTCATCTCCACCGCGCCAGACACCACCTCACCGGACTGGGTCGTGGAGCTCGATGCCGTCGTAACCTCGGCCTCGGAGACGGTCCGATTCGCCCTCGGTGCCACGCCTGGAGCCACCGCCGCGCTGGAGATCACCAATCAGAACCTGCTGGGAGAGCCTCGCATCGCCAAGACATTCTCGATGGGGCCCGATACGCCTCGCTCGGACATCCTGGTTAGCGGCGAGGCGATCCGGCGTGACGCGCCGGTGTATCTGCTGGCACTGCCCTTCGGGCCTCTTGAGGGCTCGCTCCCGCTACGGGAGGCCGAGGCCCAGGAGCCCGCGGAGCCGGAGGCATCAGGAGCCTAGGTTCTCTTCAATGAAGCGCTGGACGTCCTCCGGACGGGATAGAGCGGCACGGACGGGGCCGAAGCTGCGCCGGTGAATAGGGCACGGACCCAGCTGAGCGAGTGCAGCCAGGTGCTGGGGAGTGAGATAGCCCTTATGCTCCGCGAACCCGTAGCCCGGGTACGTGGCATCCAGCGCGACCATCAGGGCGTCGCGGTGCGTCTTCGCCAGGATCGACGCGGCCGATATCTCCGAGCAGAGGCGGTCGCCGCCGACAAGGGTCTGCTGAGGGACGCGTAGCCCCCGGACGGGCGTGGCGCCGTCGATGAGGCACAGAGAGGGCGGGGGAGACAACCCCTCGATAGCCCGACGCATAGCGAGCAGGGTGGCTCGCAGTATGTTCATCTCGTCGATCTCGCCCACGCTCGCCTCGCCAATGGCCCAAGTGACGGCCGCGGCGCGGATCTCGTCCGCAAGCGCCTCGCGTCGGTGCGCGGACAGCAGCTTGGAGTCGGCGAGGCCCTCAATCCGAGCCGCTCCGAGGATGACGGCCGCCGCCACCACGGGGCCCGCGCCAGGCCCCCTCCCAGCTTCGTCAACCCCGGCGACCAGCCTCATGGCGCCAACTCCCGCTCGGCGTCGCGTACGAGCCCCGCGCGTTGTGGGGGCCAGTAGACTGCAAGAACCTTCGCCTGGAGCGCTGGGCGCGGCACCGGCCCGAAAACATGCGAATCCACGCTGACGTTGCGGTTATCGCCTAGGAGCAGGTAGCAGTCGTGAGGGATCCTGAGCCCGTCACGGGCCAGTTCGAAGCCTGGTGGCACCTCCCCGTGGGCCCCCAGTTCGTAAGCCATCACGCCGTGGACATAGGGCTCCCGGATGGGGTGCCCGTCGATGTAGAGCAGGTACCGCTCGGTGCCCTCCTCCGCCTGAATCCGGATCGCTTCCCCAGGGCCCGCTACGACCCGCTTGGTGCGCGGAATGCCCCAGCCCTGGGGAGCTCCGAGAGTGCGGAACACGGCGACCTCACCGACCTCTGGAGCACGGAAGCGGTAGGGGATGGGGCTGACCAGCACTCGGTCGCCAACACGCAGTGCCGGGGACATGGACGCGCTTGGCACAGCGTAGACACCCAGGAGGAAGGGGCGTACCAGGCCCAAGACGAGAGCTAGGGCTACGGCTAGGGTAAGCAGAAGACGCGAGGCGCTGTAGCAACCCGGCCGCCACGCGCCCAGGCGCCGGAAGGCCAGGCCAGATACTACCAAGATGGCTACAAGGCCCCAGAGCGTGTCTCCTCCGCCCCTCCCTGTGAGACATGAGCCTCTGTGCCCGCGACCCCATCGGGCCACCAGATGCCGCGGACGCGCTGCGGAGGCCAGAAGATGAGGATGGCCCGGCCAACGAGGGCTTCTCGGGGGACGTACCCCCAGGTTCGCCCGTCCCGACTCTGGTTCCGATTGTCACCCATCATGAAGTAGTGGCCCTCGGGAACCACCACCTGGTCATCCTCGAGGTACCAATCGAACCCAAGGTAATCCCTGCGGGTGTGGAGCGCGCCCGGCTCCGGTCGAGAGGGAGTCCGATCTCTTGGCCGCTCACGGATATACGGCTCCTCCACGGGAAGCCCATTCACGAACAGGGTTCCCTTCTCGACCTTGATCCGATCACCGGGCAGTCCGATGAGGCGCTTGATGAACTCCGTCTGGTTCTCATCGGCCTGAGGGGGGGCTTTGAACACGACAACGTCCCCCCTCTGAGGTTCACCAAAGCGGTAGGCGAACCGGCTGACCACGAGGCGGTCACCCAGGAGCAGGGTGTCTTTCATGGAGCCTGATGGGATGAAGAAGGCCTGGAGCACGAAGGGCTTGATGATGAAGAACACGAGGGCAAGAGCCACGAGAGCGGAGTCGAGCAACTCGGCGAAGCCCACCCAGGGGCTGATGCGGTCCTCATCGGCGCCACTGGCCACAGTGGCAGCCCCATCGACGGCCGCGCGGCGGTTTTCGAGCCAAAGCCAACCGCGGATGATCAGCACGCCCAGCACAGCCCATGCGACCTTCGGGCCCAGCTCCAGCCCACGGAAGTACTCGGTTCGACAGAACAGGTATGCCATGGCCGCCATGGCAATGCCGATGCCTATCTTGGCGATCAGGACAGGCGATGCCGATCCATCGCGAGCCGCCACGCGCGCAGCATGGGGCGAGGGGTCGGGCGGATCGACGAACTCGAGCATCGCCCTTCCGACGGCGAGAACGAGGATACTAACCACATACACCCAGGGCATTGTCACAACCGGCTTCCCGTCATGATCTCACCGTACGAGCCCAACCCTTGTGGGCGGCCAGAACACGAAAACAGCCTGTCCAACGGCCGCGTCCGAAGGGACATAGCCCCATCTATGCCCATCATCAGACTGCGCCCGGTTGTCGCCGAGAACCAGATACGACTTCGCGGGCACGAGGGCCTCCAGTCGCGAGGGATCATCCGGGCTCCGCGTCACCTCGAGCAGGAACTCTTCGCCCGACTCTCCTATGCACGCCACAAGGCGGCTGGGGATCGGTCCAGGTCCGGAGCCCACGTCTCCCGCCGACCCATGTCCATATACGAGGCACTCGGGGAAGAGATACGTTCCGCGTCGGTCCGGGCTGACGTAGGGCTCAGCCAGGGGACTCCCATTCACGTAGACCGTTCCATCGCGCTCCGTCCGGACCCTGTCCCCCGGCAGACCGATCAGGCGCTTGACGAGGTCCACGGGCTGTCCTTCACCGACAGTGGGAATGACTGCCGCCTTAGGCGGATGAAACACAATCACCGCCCCACGGACGGGCGGGGAGTAGCGATACAAGAAGGAGTTGACCGCGATCCGGTCCTGCTCCCGCAGGGTGGGAATCATCGATCCGGACGGGATCCAGAACGTCTGGATGACGAAGGGCCGGAACAGGAAGTAGACGATCGCTACAACGCTGGCCATCTCGCGAAGTAGGGAGGCGTATGAGTCCCTGCTCCGGGCGCTGATGTCGCGAGTATTGAGCACAACCCAACGCACGACGATCAACGCCGCAAGGAGGACCAGGATGATCGCGGTCTGACGGGACACAGGTGAGGCGCTCCCCGCTCAGCGGGAGAAGGGCCGCCCACAGAGGGGGCGGCCCGATGCCGCTACTCCTCCTGCTGGCTCGGCTCCGCGGCCGGAGCAGATGGGGCTGCCGTCTGCGCCTGCTTCCGCGCATCGCGCTTGTTGCGAATGGCCTGCCGTCGATCATCGCGGCGGGCCTTGCGGGCCGCGCGCTTCTCCATCGTCTGAGCCTCGTCCACAGCACGGTGCTGCTCGCGTACCTTGGCCCGCTTGCCGATGCGGTCGCGGAGGTAGTAGAGCCGGGCGCGCCGGACGGAGCCGCGACGCGTGACCTCGACGGTCTCGACCCGGGGCGAGTCCACGGGGAAGATGCGCTCGACGCCTACCCCACCGGAGACGCGCCGGACGGTGAAGTTCCGCCGGCTGGCCTGACCGCCACGGATCTGCAGGACCGTGCCCTCGAAGATCTGAGTCCGCTCGCGCTGACCCTCCCGCACGCGGTAGTGCACCCGCACGGTATCCCCAGGCCGCATGTCGGGCAGGGGAGTCTGCCGCGCCTGTTCCTTCTCAAGTTCAGCGATGATATCCATTAGTCTCTCTCCTGCCTGAGAACGGTCTCAGCGAGAGCCCGCTCTTCGTCGCTCAACCGCGCCTCCGCCAGCAGATCGGGCCGCCTTGCGGCAGTCCGAAGTATCGCCTGGCTCCGGCGCCACTTCGCTATCTCGCCATGGTTGCCGGAGAACAGAACCTCCGGCGCCGAAAGCCCCTCATACTCACGTGGCCTGGTGTAGTGCGGGCAGTCCAGTAGCCCGTCCCAGGCGAAGCTGTCCGTCTGCGCGGACTCCTCGGCTCCCAACACACCAGGCACGAACCGGATCACCGCGTCCATGATGATGAGCGCGGGGAGCTCCCCACCGGTCAGCACATAGTCGCCGATGGAGATCTCCCGGTCCACCACCAACTCGCTAACACGCTCATCCACGCCCTCATAGTGCCCGCAGAGAAGGATGAGCCTCTCCTCCGCGGCAAGCTCCTGCACAATCCGATGGTCAAGCACCTCGCCTTGAGGTGTGGTGAGAATCACCACGCCTCGCGGTCCCTCGGACCGAAGATCACGGACCGCATCACAGACCGGCTCAGGTTTCATCACCATTCCGACGCCCCCACCAAATGGGTAGTCGTCGGTAGTCCGGTGTCGATCCCGGGTCCAGTCCCTGATGTTGTGCACCAGGCACTCGACCAAGCCGCTCTCCCGGGCGCGCCCCATTATGCTCGATCCGAGGGGCGCATCGAACATCTCAGGGAAGGTTGTCAGCACGTCGAACCGCAAACCTCAGCCCCATCGATGGTCGCCAAGCCGTCTCAGATGCCCAAGTCGGGGGCGAGCCCCGGCATAGGCCTGACCGTGATCGTCTTCAGCTCCAGATCAACCGACACCAACACATCCTTGATGGCCGGTATCAGGCAATGCTCAGTCACGTACACATCGTTCGCGGGAAGCGAGAGCACCTCGCGCACCGTGCCGAGGGACCGCCCGTCATCCGTCAGAACCGCCATCCCCACAAGATCGTCGACCCAGTACTCGTCCTCATCGAGCTCGTACCGCATGTCAGGCCGGATCCGCAGCTCCGCGCCCCTGAGGCTCTCCGCCGCTGAGCGGTCGTCTACCCCCTCCAGCGTCAGGTGAGCTCGCCCCTTGACGGGCCGGAAGGCTTGTACCTTGGCTCTCCAGGGCCTGCCCCGAGGCGGGAATACCCCCACCCACTCGAGGTTGGCGAACCTCTCCAGCCGGTCCGTGAGAGCGATAACAGAGACCTCGCCGTCCAGGCCGTGGGGCTTGCTGACTCGGCCGATAAGGACCGTCCACTCACCCAAGTTGTCAGCCGACTCCGGCCCCACGTCACACCTCCCCGCCCGCGCTAGCTTTGCTCGGGGAGGGGGTTATCCGGCGTGGCGATCATGACCGAGGGTGCGGCGGGCTCGGGCTCTTCCTGCGCGTCGGAGTCCCGGCTGGTCTTCCGTATCGCGATGATCGTGTCATCCTTCACCACGATCTCGGAGTCACCGAGCACGTCGAAGATCGAATCGCCTTCAGCCACATCTACGATCTCCTGCACCGGTTCCTCGGTGCGGTGGAGCACCTCATCACCCAGTTCCAGCTTCTGGAGCTCGTCAATCCGACCGTTCATCTCGCGCCGAAGCTGCATGAGCTGCTGCTTCTCCTGCTCGATCTGCTCTCTGACCTGTCCGGCCTGGAGAACGTTCTCGCGCTGGATGCGCTCCACGACGCGCCGTCCCTCAACCTCTATGTGCTGGATCCGCGAGTCCAGAACCTGCTGAGCTTGCTTGGCCTCGCTGACAAGGCGCCCCTTGAGCTTCTCTGTTACCACGAACCGGATCTCCACCGGTCTGATGATTCTCATCGACAGAACACTCCTAGGCCGAGGGCAGCATCACGCGTTGATCTCGACGTGGGTCCGCTCACCCGACTTGGTATGGGCCGCCTTGGCCAGGGTGCGAAGGGCGCTGATGATCCGGCCGCCACGGCCGATCACCTTGCCCGCGTCCCCAGGCGCTACGGTGACCTGGTACACGACTCTTCCGTCTTGCTCCACCTCGGCGACCGTGACGGCATCCGGGTCGTCCACCAGGGCGAGGACAACATGCTCGATGAGTTCCTTCAACCTGGGTGCCTCCCATCGTCGCCCGCTACTGCGATGCTTCGGCAGTACCGGCGGTCGCCGCGGAAGCTGCGTCCTGCTGGTTCGCGAAGGCCTCCATGATGCCGACGCGACGGAGCAGGGCATGGGCGGCCTCCGTCGGCTGAGCGCCAACGCCGAGCCAGTACAGGGCTCGATCCTGGTCGATCTCAACTACCGGCGGCTCCTGGCGCGGGTTGTAGTGCCCAATGACCTCCAGAAAGCGGCCATCCCGCGGCGACCTGGCGTCCGCCACGACGACGCGGTAGACCTGGTTGTTACGGGCGCCCTGACGCCTCAATCTGATCTTTACCAACGAACTGTCACCTCCGCTGCCGCCCGGGGACGGCGCTAACGCGATCGTTTCTTCTTGCGCTTGGGCTTGGTCGCCTTACGCTGCCTGCCAGGCATCCCCGGGACGAGCCCCGCCCCTCGGCCTGCCGGCCCTCGACCGCCGACCATCTGCTTCATCATCATCTGGGTCTGACTGAACTGCTTGAGAAGGGAGTTCACATCCGCCATCGAGGTGCCGCTGCCCCGCGCGATGCGGCGCTTGCGGCTCGTGTTGAGCTTGTCCGGATCCCGACGCTCGTCAGGCGTCATCGAGTAGACGATCGCCTCGACGCGATCGATCTCGCGCGGGTCCATGGCGTCGGCGGGCATACCGGCGCCACCAAAGGCATCGAGGAGGCCCTTGGGAAGCATCTCGAGGATCTGCCCGAGGGGACCGACACGCCGCATCTGCTGGATCTGCTGGAGGAAATCCTCAAGATCGAGGCCCTCATTCATCAGCTTCTCCTGCATCCGAGCAGCTTGGTCCTGGTCGAACGTCTCCTGACTCTTCTCGATCAGGGAGAGAACGTCGCCCATGCCGAGGATGCGGCGGGCGATACGATCGGGGTGGAATGGATCCAAAGCATCGAGCTTCTCGCCCATTCCGATGAACCGGATGGGGACCCCGGACACGGCACGGACGGAGAGAGCCGCGCCGCCGCGGGCATCGCCGTCCATCTTCGTCATGATGACGCCGTCGAAGGAGACCTCCGCGGCGAAGGACTCGGCCACATTGACGGCATCCTGGCCCGTCAGGGCATCGAGAACAAGGAGGGTCTCGTGCGGATCGACGGCTGCGACGACGGCGCGGATCTCGTCCATCATGGCGGCGTCGGTGTGAGTCCGGCCAGCGGTGTCCACAATGACCACATCGAGGCCGTTCTGGGTCGCATGGCGCACCGCTGCCCGCGCTATGTCCGCAGGGTGGGCCTGGTCCCCAAGCTTGAAGACGGGCACGCCTATCTGCTCGCCGACAACCTCCAACTGCCGGATCGCGGCCGGTCGATGGATATCGGTGGCAACAAGAAGGGGGCGATGCTTCTGCTTCTGCACGAGGACCGCGAGCTTGCCCGCCGTCGTAGTCTTGCCGCCGCCTTGGAGTCCGCAGAGAACGATGACGGTCGGCGGAGTATCGGCGTAGGTGATCTTGCTCTCATCGGCGCCGAGCAAGGCGACAAGCTCATCGAAGACGATCTTGATGACCTGCTGAGCGGGATCGAGCGCCTCCGAGACCTCAGCGCCAAGGGCGCGCTCCTTGACCTTGTTGTTGAACTCCCGCACCACCGAGAAGTGCGCATCGGCGTCGAGCAAGGCCAAGCGGACCTCTCGCAGTCCTTCATCGAGGTCACGCTCGGTAAGGCGAGCCCGGCCGCGGAACCGGCGGAACACGCCCTGTAGCTTGTCGGAGAGCGTCTCGAACATGAATCGGCACCCAGTAGAATCGTACAGCACAATAAGCAAACGGCCAACCGGTCGCCGGAGGCCGCCGTGAACGCTCACTCTAGCCCCGCGGGGGGCCTATGTCAAGCGAGCTTCCACGACCTCGATGGCGTAGGGATGCCGAATCTCTAGCGCCCCGGTACTGATTCTGCCCTTGCGCTCCTTACGCGGAGGAGCCGGCAGGCCGTTCACGGAAACGTTCACCACTGCAAGGGGAGGAGTGAGTCCCGTGACACCACCTGAGAACCCCCGCCAGCCCGAGGACAGCGCGTCCAAGGAGGTGCGCGACCTGGGGGGGGGGGCGGCCGGCTCCCTGGATGATGCCTTCGCTGCCTTCGGCGCCACCGCGCCCAAACCCAAGACTAAGACGGACGAGGCCAAGTCCCTGGACGTGGACGACTCGCTCTCATTCGAGGACGCCGTTCAACAGGCGGCCGCGGAGGGTCTTGGCCGCGTCGACGCCGGCGTCTCCGAGGAGCAGGACTCGCCCCTACTCGACGCTGACCTCGACCGCATCGAGGGCCATGCTGCCCGCGAGGGCGCCATGCGAGGCAGGGAGGACATGTTCGCGGCCACCGACGCCGACGTCCGCGCACGACAGGAGGCCGCGGCCACGAGGGAGCTCGCGGAGTCGGCGTACGACGAGTCGGTTATGGGCGGCGTGTACGTCGGGGCCTTCGCCGGAGCCCTCATCGGGCTTCTCCTGTACAAGTTCGACTTCGCGGGTCGCGCCATGACGGTGGCCGCGGTAGCGGTGGGGCTGGCCCTCGTCGGAGCCCTGTGCGGCTACGGCCTCGGTAGTCTTATCGGACGGGGCGCCCGGGCGGCCGTCAGCTCGCACCGAGGGTCCTCGGTGATGCTGTCGCTCGGCATCGTGCTCCTCGCCGCCCCGCTTATCACCCTGGCAGTGGCCCTGATCGTGGGGCTCTTCAAAATGCAGATCTTCATCGGCATCGGCGCGGTATTGCTTATCGCCTTCGGCAGCTTCGTGTATGTCTACCAGGACGCATCGTACCGTGGCATGGGATCGGGCGCCGCGGTCAGTTGGGGGCTCCTCTGCGCCGTCTGCCCTCCCCTGATGGGGATGCACGCGGCCCGCCGGCCCAAAGGTGAGATGGTGGACTGCTCCAGCTGCGATAAGAAGATGCTGGCACACCTGCCCGCCTGCCCGCATTGCGGCTATCGGCCCAAGGCCGGTCAGATGGGAGAAGAGGAGCTCGACCTGGATCAGTTCTAGTCCTGGGTTCCTCCTGATACAGCAGGCCTTGGGAGGCTCGCGAGGGGCGGTCGGCTCGATGTCGCTAGATTCCTCGATCTTCTGAGGAGCAGCCCAAGCTATGGCGGCGGAATGGTACACACGCGGAGGCTCCCCTTCCGCTCCCACTTGGCGCTGAGCCCGGCGCTACCGGGGATCCATCACCCGGCCCATGAAGAGGATCGACTCGGTTCCGCGGTCACGGATCAGGAAAAGGAAGGGCCGGTCCACGTGGATCTCCACCGGCGGCTTCGGCTCACCAGGAGAGGCGCCGGCGGCGATCTTCGTGGATGCGACAGCCTCCGTCCCGTACTCGTTCACATCGATCATCGCCTTGTGAAGCGCGAGATCGATCGACGTGTTCTTGCCCTCGAAGATGCCCGAGAGGTCCGCCTCGTCGTGTACGAAGGCGATGCCCATGCCCAGGGCGTCCAGGACATCCTCCAACGGCAGGGTGACCTCGAACTTGAATCTCGGCAGCCGTAGAATCAGGTACCTTGCCTCGAGCGCATCCAGCATCTCGGCAAGCTGCGCCGCCGTCAGCTCGGATTCCACGTCCGCCAGGTCCCCATCGGGAAGGATCACGACCATCTCCAGGTTGCCACCCTCATAGGCCATGGAGAAAGCCATCCAGCCATCGCCCTGAGCGTGCCGTCCGTGCACGAGGCTACCGGCCATAGTGGGCGCCTCAACGGTTTCGCCGCTAGCGAGGTGGAACGGCGCTGGAGCGGTGCTCGCCTCGTGGAACGGCTCATGCCACGCCCCCTTGAAGTAGATCGCGTTGACCAGGACCATGTACAGGTCGGGGAGGGCCATAGGGGCAATGATGTGGTCGATCTTCTCGCGAGTCTTCTCGCTCACCCAGGTGTTGATATCGCGGACAACCGCTTCAAGGTTGCCAAAGTCCGCGATACGGAGCTCGGGATCGTAGGCTGGGCCCACGGTCTCTACGTACTCCGGGCGATACTGGAACCCATGATCTGCCCAGATCCCGTTGGCCACAAGGAGTTCCGGCTCGCCTGCAGCCCACTCGTCCGGCTGGTAGCCCACCTCGCGAAGTGGCAGCGCGCTCGTCAGCGAGCCGTAGGCCGCGGCGAGGTCCAGGTCGGGGGCGATGCAGAGCGTGTCCGCCATTGCCTCCTGGGTCGTCCCCTTCGCCCCCGCATAGACCATGCCTAGAGCCATGTGGACGCTGAACGGCGAGAAGATCAAGTTGCCCTTCGCATCCGAGGCAACCTCGCGGTACAGGTTACACGCGAACTCGTTGATGCCGCCGCCGAGGGGCGCGGTCAGCTCGGGATTCGTCAACCCTCCTTCCACCTGGACCGTACCGTCGCGAGAGCAGCCGACGATGAACGCTAGGAGACCCAAGAGAAGCCAAACCCAGCGACCTCTTCCATAGAGCGTCATGCCGATCACTCCAATCCTCTACCCTCCCCGGGCCGGTCGTTCCGCGCCGTTCGCACGAGGTTAGATGAGTGGAACACTTTGGGTGTTCCATCGCGAGGGAATCAGGGCAATGTGTCGAGCAGCAGAGACAACGCCATGCCGCAAAAAGCCACACTTCCGTACGCCCTATCCGCCTGGGTCCACACTACAATGCAGCAATAGAAGGATGGGGAGTAACCGCGCATCAAAAGGATGAACACGGTCCCACACGAGAGGAGTCTACGAGGCATGGAACCAACACCCGCACCTCAGGCCAGCGTTCCGCCCCCGAGCGCACCTCGCTTCCCTTGGCCCATTGTCGTGTTCTTGGTCCTCGCGATCGCCGGCGGGGCAGGAGCCGTAGCGATCCAGTGGAGCGTTCATCAGAAACAGATCGCCGCTTCTCAGTTCGGCGCAGATGCCTCTGGGAACACCGGCCGATCGGGCGTTCTACCTAGCCTGGCCAACGGCGCCGTGGAACCCGGTCAGCTCGACCTCAGCGCGTCCGGAGTGCTCGTCGCCGGCGAGGGCGATCAGGTCGTGATCTATGGCGTGCTCGGCTCGTGCGAGGGCCATATGCAGCTGCGGGAGCTCCTCACCGAGTTCGCCGAGGAGCACTCACAACAGACCAAGGTGGTTCTCTTCAGTGGGCTCGGCTCGCCGGACGGACAGCGGGCTATCGGCTCGAGTTGCGCCGGGTATGTCGTGACTCTCCGTGACGAAGAGGGTGTCCTCCGACCCACAGCCAGCTTCGAGAAGGCCCCCGGTATGGGATGGACCGTAGAGCAGGTCATGGCGGCGGCGGACAAGGCGGTAGCGGAGGCCTCTGGCGCCGGGGCCGCCACTCCTGAGTCGGCGCCGACTGACGAATCTGAGCCGCCGGAGACCGAGTCAGCCACCGAGGAGACTCCCGAGCCTCAGGCTTCCTCCACCTAGCTCCAGGTGGAAAATGCGAGACTAGCGATGCGGGGCAGGCGCCTGCCGGCCCCGCTCCTATTGTGCGAGTTGTACGGGACTCAATCCCAGAATCGGTAGATCGGCTGGTCGGCCCACATACCGTAGATGTTCCAAAAGCTACCCGACACGAAATCGCCCACCACGAGGCTCACAGCCAAGGGGACCAGCCGACGGTAGGCCTGCCCGCCGCCGTAGCGGGCGACGAGCACCTTCACGGCCCAGGCCACCATCAGCGGCGCCCAGAGCCGTTCCATGGCCCAACTCGACGAGACGGCGTACCCGACGGGATGGATCGGCCAGCCCGTGAACCGTGTCGATAGGGCCATGCCCCCGTACGTCACCAGCATGCCGGCAATCATGGCGAACACGGCCCGGCCGTCCGGACCCGTGGGCTGGTTCAGCCACGCCGTGAACCGGTTCCAGGGCTCCGCGCCGATGGCTTGCGGGATGGCCGACACGCACTTCGCGGCCCCGCCCGCGTCGAAAACCATGCGGAGCTGGAAGTAGAAGGAGAGGCCGACTCCGAGGGCCCATGACCCCACGAAGAGCCCCAGGGAGCGGCTCAGGCCGGTAGAGCCCGACAGGAAGCGGAATCCCTCCGCTTGGTGGGGCATGTAGTGGGACCGGTACGCGCGGTTGAACCAGTAGAAGAGCTGCCCAACGGCGTAGTTGCGCTTGCCCGTAAGTTCGCTTCCCAGGGCGGTCGGGATCATCTGCGTAGGGCCCGAGAAGTGGAGATCGTGTACAGGGAGCCCCATCTCGGCGCGGATGCGCGTGACGGCGAGGCCGATAGTGAAGAAGATGGCGAAGAAGGCGACCGCGTAGACGACGCCCATTCCAGCCCGAACGCTGAACCAGATCAGGCCTATCCAGCCTATCGCCAGGGCAACCAGGGCTACCCTGCCGTCCAGCGTCCGTGGCCCGCTCTCGCTCCCCAGGGCCGCACGCACCTCCCGCAACCAGCCTCTGCGCCCTACCCACAGCGTGAACAGGGCAAGCCCGATGAAGCCGCCGAAGGACTGCTCACGGATTAAGGGCGCGTTGGGTATCCCGCTCCACCCTACCCATGCCGACAGCACCTTCTGCGCTTGCCACTGCAGATAGAAGAACCAGCAGGAGAACGAGAGCTCAGTGGGGAGCAGCAGCCCTTGCCCGATCGCGAAGGGATAGAAAGAGAGCGGCATGTACCCGATGGCGCTATAGGGCCAGTCGTGCACCTGGGCAGCGAGGTTGAAGGGAGGGTGCCATGCTCGCACGGGGACCTGGGGCCAGACCGGGTTGATGGCGGAGAGGCTGTTCAGGGTCTCGATGCCGGCGGCCACCAGGAACCCTAAGAGGAAGCCTCGTTCGCCGAAGAGGGGCTTCCCCATGTCGGACAGAGCCGCCGGAACCTCGAGAATCGGGTACGTGAGGTGCTCCGCCTCAGTCCAGCGACGGTGGAACAGCATCACCGTTCCTCCGCCAGCCAGGGCCAGGAGGATGCAGAAGGTGAACCACCACGACAGCGGCTGGATCCACCCTCGGGCGGTCTCCAGCGTCAAGGACGTATCACCCACCCAGAAGGCCTCGGATGACGGCCCCTTCGCCACGATGAGATGGCTGGGCAGCCATGGCAGCAAGTCCTCCGCGAAGCCGTTCTCGGGGGTGGCGTAGTGGGCGGGGTACGCGATGATCCCCATGAGGTTCTGCGTGAAGTCCAGACTGGCGCCAGCGGACACCAGGGCGAGAACGACGTAGACGACGCGGATATCGCCGTCATCCAGCACTCCGCGGATCCCTATCAACCGCAGCCCTTCGACGACAACGCGGACGAGGAAGAGGGCGGCCACTACGTTGTAGAAGAGGGATGTTGTGGTGGGGTAGCCGGCGTACTTGATGACCTCGACGTAGATGATCCAGTAGACGGTGGGAACTGCCAGGGCAAGCGAAAGCCACAACGCACGACCGCGGACGCGTATGCCCGTGTCGCTATCGAGGCTGGCATCTCCCGCTGTCGGTGCTGCCAAGGTTCGTTGGAGGCTAGGCCCCAGGCCCTCCCTTCGGGTAACGCGTACGTGTATTCGGGGGGCGTTACGCGAGGCCTCCGGTGTGCCGAAGGTCTTCAGAACGAGCCGCCCGAACCCGGGGGCGATCCCCTTCCAAGAGGTGACAGCTATGCTGATGCTCGCCACCGGTTGCCTAATGTCCGCCTGGGTGGGGCAGATCGAGGTCCCGGCGCGCGCCCACGTGCTTATCAACCCGGAGCAGACCATTGCCGAGATCGACCCCCGGTTCTACGGCTTCTTCACGGAGCACATCTTCGATGCGCTGGACTGGAAGCTGGCGGCGCAGAAGATCAAGGGGCGTGGCTTCGAGAGCGGCGACGCTGACGGGGATGGCGTGGGAGATGGCTGGAGAACCGTCGGCGATGTCGAAGCGGCGCTCGACACGTCCACTTCATATCCACGCTTCGAGGATGGTAGCTCCTCCACATCACAGAGGCTGACGGTTCACGGCTCCGGCGGCATCGCCCAGGGGTCTCTGGCTCTCAGCGCTCACGATGCGGTCGATCTGACCCTCTACATCAGGGCCGAGGCGGGAGTTCGGTCTCTGCGAGTGAGCCTAGGCCCTCCGGACGGACCGTCGTTGGCCCAAGCGGTCGTGGACGATCTCCCTCCTGAGTGGGCAAAGCGAGGGGTGCGGCTGGAGGTCGACGACGACGTGTTCCCGACGGAGCTGCAGCTCGTGTTCGAGGGCGAAGGGACCGTCTGGGTCGACCAGATCTCTATGCTGCCCGTGTCCGCCGTGCACGGGTGGCGGCGGGATGTCGTTGACCTCTACGAGCGGATCAGGCCCAGTACGCTAAGGTACCCGGGCGGGAACTTCTGTCAGACCTACCACTTCCCCGTGGGCCTTGGCGATCCCGATCTGAGGCCTGTCGTGCCAAACCCGGCGTGGAGCAACTACCCGGAGCCCAACAACATCGGGACAGATGAGTTCCTCCGGCTCTGTGAGCATGTTGGCATGGAGCCCATCCTCTGCCTCAACATAGGCGACACGGGGGGTGCGCAGACCCTCCCCGGCAACTCATCAGAGCGCGCGCTTCGAGAGAGCCTGGACTGGCTGGAGTACGCCAACGGTCCGGAGAGCAGCGAATGGGGGGCTCGGAGAGCGGCGAACGGCCACCCAGCGCCCTACGGAGTCAAGCTCTGGGAAGTGGGCAATGAGATCGGGTATGGACACATCCACGGACGTCTGACGGCCGAGCAGTATGCCCCTCGGTTCAGGGAGTTCGCCGAGGCGCTGCTTGAGAAGGACCCGTCCATCGAACTCATTGCGTGCGGCCATGACCCAGCCTGGAACCAGCATCTCGTCGAGCAGGCCGGGGACCTGACTGACTTCATCGCGATCCACATCTACGACAACGTGCCCGCGCCCGAGGACGCCGCTGCTCACCCCTACCGTTCGGTGGGCGAGTGGCTCGACTCCCACATCGCCGCCCTCGAGGCCGGTGGGGCGACGCCTGAGACGGTTCGCCTCGCGCTGAACGAGTGGTCCTACTCCTGGAGCTACTGGACCGGGCCGGAGCGTGCCGTGGCGGCCGCCGGACTGCTTCACGAGTGTCTGAAGCGGGCGGAGTGGATCGCGATGACCAACACCTCGGACACTGTGGCCCGGTTCCGCAACAACGAAGCAGTGGCGTTCCCCGATCCCGAGTGTCTCGCTATCGCCTTGCTCGCGGACATGACCGGAACGGAGGTCGTCGGCTGCGATGTGTCATCCACAGCCACCGAGACGGCTCAGCGTGGGGTGGTGCCCGCGGTCGATGCCGTGGCGACGCGCGAGGGCGACCGGCTGCACGTCTCCCTGCTGAATCGCGCCTTCGCCCCCGCTGAAGTCACCGTGCGTCTGCCCCTCACTGAGGCCTCGGTATCGCGAGCACAGGGGATCCTATGCGCCGAGCCCCATGCCCACGTGTCCTTCGAGCAGCCGGAGGCGATAGCCATTCGGGACCTCCAGGATGTCAGCCTCGTGTCCGGAGCCAATGGTACCGCCATATCCCTGACCCTGGACCCCATGTCGGTGGCCGCCATTGAGATCGACATGGGCAACGCGGCGGAGGCATGGGGCATGGGCGATCTGCCTGCGCCAGAGCCGCTCGTGAGTCTCCGCTCTCTGGCCGATGCTGACGCGATGGGGTGGGGGGCGTGGGAGCCGATGACGATCGAGGGGCCCGCGGGCGCCGCTGAGATCCAACAAGGCCGAGCGTGGGTCTCCAGCCCGGCCGACTGCCGGTTCGGCTTCATGTCGCCTGCCCTCGACCTGGGCGCAGACGAGGCGCTCGTCGTCGAGACCACCGCCTCGGAGTTCACCGGGATGAACGCCCTCCTGCACCTGTGCGCCGAGGGCGCGGAGGAGAGCATGTCGGAGATGCTCGAGGTGGGCATCGAGCGCGGCCGGGCCCAGGTGTGGGCGGGCAGCTACTCCTGGCGCGGTGAGCCGGTGTTGGCACCGGCGGCGATCCGGGTAGTCATCGGGCCCGAGGGCCCGGGTGGGCGCGTCGTGGAGGTGTTCGTGGACGGCTACCCCTGCCAGAGGATCCCGGGTGTGCGCTGGTTCGATGACTCTCGGCCTCGGGTGTTCCTCTACGGCTGGGGTGAGGGCCTGCGGGTATGGGACACGGTGCGCGTGAGCCGGGTTCCTGTGGCACGCGAGCTCGTCTGGGAGGAGCCCTTCGACAGCGCGCTCGATTCGACCCGCTGGACGCCTGCCGCAGTGGTCGGCGAGGAGGGGAGCCTGTCCGTTGACAACGGCGCGCTCGCGATCCAGGGAGCTGAGGAGAGCCGCTTCGGCTTGCTGAGCGCCCCAATCGAGCAGGGGCCCGACGAGACGATCATCGTGACAGGGGAGCTCCTCGAGTATGAGGGCACCAACGGCCTGATGACCCTGCTCGCCGGCGGGGTGGGCGAGTTCGAGGACTACGCCGAGGTGGGGGTCGAACATGGGCGCGCCCAGGCTTGGATGCGCGACTGGTCCACCGCAGGAGAGCGGCTGTCGGCGCCGGCACAACTCGCCCTCGTAGCCGGCCCGCCGAACGCGACGGGCCAGCGGCGGATGAGCGCGTACGTGAACGGTCGCCTAGTCGCCTATGCCCCACACCTCTACAACATAGAGCGGCCGCTCCGGCTGTTCCTCTACGGATGGGGCGAGTCGCGCACCCGGTGGGGCTCCATCCGGGTTGAGCGCCTAGACCTCTCGAACCTTGAGGGCCATATGTTCGCGCCGACGGCGGGCACGGGGTAGGATGCGGCCTCCGTCAAGCGTACCGATCAGACCATGAGGCGCGCGGCGCGGCAGTGCTGGAGACGACAAACGAAGCCACGAGGGTCACTACGCCCTCCACCGATCCAAGGGGGCGGCCTACCTCGTGAACTGGGCTAGTGGGGCCGCCCGCCCGGCTTGGGTGCTCGGGCGTCGATCTCCACAGTCTGTACCGCCGTCGCGGAGTTGCCTGCCGCGTCCGTGGCGGTCCAGGTTACTTGAGTTATGCCACTCTTGAACTTCAACGGCGCGTCATTGGTAACCGTCGGGTTCGCGTCGGCGTTGTCGCTGACCTCAGGCACGCCCAGATCCAGTGTGCCGCGAACGGGCCCAGTCCTGATATCCGGAGGGGCGACGATCGTGGGCGCCACGGTATCGCCGGCCTGTCCGACCGCCAGAGCCGCGATCGCCCCGCCATCGGAAGCCATCGCCGTGGTCTCTGCGGCAGGCTCCAACGGTCCACCAGGGGTCGTCACGTCGCTCGATGCAAGGGCCGAGGAGCCCTCAGCCAACAGGGCGGAGCTGTCGGCTCCATCGGAGGAACTCCCTCCGCAGCCAACGACGCCCACCATCAGGAAGGCCGCGAGGCACGATAGCACTAGGAACAGGCGAAACATGCTCGCCCACATCCCTTCGAGGATGAGTCCATATACCGCACTGAATCTACCCCGCACACCGAGCCATGAAACCTCGAACCATCGGTGGGAGAGTCCTAGAGCGCGTCGCCTTACCTATAACCTGTTTCGGCGCGCGCACCCCTGACCCTTCACCATGTATGTGCGGGCAAGCGTCAGCCCATGGCGCCAATCCTGCGGAGGAGCTTGGCTTGGGCATGGGAATCAGGTTTAGGATCGGCGCGCGGAGGAAAAACTCAGGGTGACGCGGAGGCAAGCGCCCCTGGGCGCACAATGTACCCGCCAGCGTCCCGTTCCGACCACGAATCACCGCCCCGAAGCGGCGCCTAGAGCGCTCGCGACGGTAGTTGCAGGGGGAGATCCTGTTGGCTCCGAGGTTGAGAATGTCTCCGTACCCCAGGCACCTGGCCGTGCTCTTGGCGTTCGCCATTGCCGCCGCAGTGCAGGCGCAGTACCCCGACGAGCCTGAAGCCGCTGTGGTGAAGTACTCCGTCTGGGACCCCGAAGACCCCGCGGACCTGACGGACGGCAAGTGGCAATGGGATCCGGGGATCGACTCCACGGACTCGACATGGTACTTCGACCATGATCGGGATGCGGCGGACGATGGCGTAGTCCATATGTACCGCTGGGGCGACCACGTCCAGATAACCATCGAGGCCTCCCTACCCATCAACTACGATGCCCCTGATGAGAGTGGAAGCATCGAGATCCCCATCCACAACCTCGCCACCCATATCGACATGTTCGCCGCAGGCGACGAGATTCCACCAGGGGTGACCGTCCAGGGCGTTACGGTCATCGGCGCCGTGCGCTACATCCACACGACGTGGACACAGCCCTCCGAGTGGTTCCCGTGCGTCTTCCCCAACCCTGTGCCTGCCCCCTATGGCGGCGACGATCCCTCATGGGAGTTCGTCTACGACGCGGGCCCTGGCAGCCCAATCACTGGCATCAACTGGAACACGAATAATGACGGCGTCGGGAACGATGGCTGGACGCACTTCTTGGTCCCGACCCTTGGCGGGCACTTCTGGGTCCAGGCTGATGGAGAGCCTGGTGGACCGTCCGTCACCGATACCTACTGGACAGATCCAACCAACGGCGGAGAGTGGCGTTGGGAGTTCTCCTCGTCCTATGTCGTCTACTGGACCCTCGGCGGCGGCGGGGATGTCCTGTATCCCAACCCCACCCAGGTGTCGCCTCTGCCGGTCACCAGCCGCCTGGATCCCGACAACTTGGTCGTCGATTGGATCGATCCTGCCGACACCAACCCAGCGCCGAACACGGCGCTCAACGATGCCCTCACGAACGACCCGCTCCGCGGCTACATCAACCCGCTGTTCCTCCAGGAGGATCCGAACAGCGAGCTTCAGATCACCTCCGCGTCCATAGAGCTGGTTGGCCCAGACCTGGACCCGTACACCGAGGGCCACCAGGGGCCACGTTGGACCATCACCAACGGGCGGCTCGCATCCGCGGTGGACTCATCCTCGATCACGGGTGACGCCAATCTACCCAGCTCCTGGAAGGATATGGATGGAACCACGGTAGCGCGTTGGGACTCGCGCATCGGTAACCCTGCGTCGATCGACGCTGACTTCGTGCCTCTCGATGCTTCGTGGAAGCGCGTCGTCCGCCTCGTCTTCGGTGGGACCGGGTACCCGGGCACGCGAGGCTTCGATCCCGCGACCTCCGACACCCACGAGGGGCTGTACGGCTGGATGGACGATCCCGATGCCCTTCGCATCGGCCCATCGCCAGGCCTGAAGCTCCTCTCGACCCGCGCGGAGGAGTACCTCTACACGGCGACTGACGTGTTCGGGCTGCTCCCGGCGGACCGGCGCTTCACCGAGGACCCAGGAGCGGGCGATCCCGCGTCGACCGATCCCGCGGATCCTTACTACGACGCGTCCCACGGGCGCATGGACAACCCCTGGACCCCCGGCGCCTGGACTGTGGCGAACCTGACCATGACCATCAGCCCCGACCCGGAGCACACCGACGACCCGAACAGCTACCGCACCGTGGTCATCCCTGTCCACCCTAAGGCTCCGTGGGACGTGCCGAGCCCCAACGGCGGCGGGCCACTTGATGACGATGAGAAGGCCAGGAACTGGTTTGTGGTGGAGAACCCGATCGATGTGCAGATCGCCCGAGGCGATAAGGGCTCAGCCACCGAACCCGACTACGATGATGACGAGATAGGCTCGGGGCGGTTCGGCACCCTGGGCAACCCCGGCACTCACGACGACAAGGCCCCGGCTGACACCGCAGTGGGCGACGCCCAACATCGTTACTTCCTGGCGAATGGCAACCGCGACTTCCCATCCATCGTCGAGAGCCTCGGTTCCGAGATCGCGAGCAACTCCTGGGATGAGCGCTACTTCTTCGACCCAGACGGCGCATCAGGGTCGGACTACGAGACCGCCGGATGGCGTTGGCTGACCTTCGACCATGATGGCGACCCCGCAACCAACGGTGCGCCGCTCCCCGGATGGTGCCTACCGCTCATCGATCTCGACGCGGGGACCGCGGGCAGCGCGGTCGGTTACGTGCGGAGCGGCGAGAACCGCGCTGATGACGGCCTCTGGATATCCAACCTGGCCCACATGGACCTTGAGCGCGAGATCACCACGGTCACGGTCCAGACGGATGCTCAGCCAGTGAGCTGGGAGACCCCCGATACGGCGCTCAGACAGGACATTGGGCCGGGCGTCGTTCGGGTCGAGATCCCGCCACTGCGCCCTGTCATCGTACAGAGCGACAACTACACGGCTGACCCGCCTCTGGTGGAGTTCGTGACGCGCACGGCTGTCGACTATATGGGACGGTCACTCCCGAATGGTTCGTACCCGTCGATCCCCGGGTCGGCGCTCCGGCTCCAGGCCGCGGGCGCCGACCTCGCGCGTCAGGGGCTGCCGACCGTGCCGTGGGATCGGTCGAACGACGACCGCACCGAGCCCACGAGTCTGTCCACTCCCTGGGCGGCCTACGACGAGCGGGACTCGAGCGGCAACAACCACGAGTTCAGAGCGACGGCGGATACCCTCGATCCTCAGCGAGTGTCGATCACCCTACAGATCCCCGAGCACCAGCCTCCGCTAGCGTCGGCTACCGATGACGGCGACTGGCGCCTCCCTTCGGATTACCTGGAGATCCTCGGCACCGATGAGCCGCCCGTGGGTTTCTACGGCACATTGGATCCCGACGACGCGACGGTGCCCGACTACTGGGGCCCCGGCTCTGGCGTCACCGACTACCAGTCCGGTAGCGCGACGCTCTCTTATGCGCTCAACGGCCAGTCGCGGTCTGAAGAAGACTACATGGTGAAGGTGTATGTAGACGTCAACAACAACGGCCGCCTCGACTTGGCCCAGGTCGCGAGAGCTGACGCCGCGTACGGCACCGGTCCAAGCGACCCGGACCACGATCCCTTCTGGTACCGGTTCCTGTATGAGGAGCCGTACCGCGTCGTTCCGATTCGTGTGAAGGTCCTGCCGGACTACGAGGTGGCCCCTGGCCGACGTGTCGCCGATGGCGGGATCTACGGTCACGCCGATCCTCGATCGTGGCACACGCTCCCGGAACGCGACCTACGCATAGAGAGCCGCGGCAACATGCCGGCGGGGGTCCTACCTGTGGGCCGCCCGGCCGGAACCCCCGGGCTTCTGTCCATCGGAGCGACCTCACTCAACCCCTTCCAGTCCGACGACACGGAGCAGGGTGTGCTCCTTCCGGTCGAGCGGATGCTCCCCAACTACATCTTCGATGGTGACCCGAACACCACGGGATGGTCAGTGCTGCCGGCCCCTGCTGGCTCCAGCGAGCACGCAACGGGCATCTTCGTGGACGGCGCCAACGGGTTCCCCATCAACGGCGCCCCTGACGAGGATCCGGCTACCGGCGAGTCGGAGTTCGTGGGCAGCAAGGTGCTTGTCAACGCCTTCGCGGCGGGCACTCCCATGGGCACCTACTGGCTCGACCTCCTGACCTACGTCGACTTCGATGGCGAGGTCGGGTTCAATCCCGCTATCGACCAAGTCTCGACCCAAGGCACCAAGGTCAAGGCGACGATCAAGGAGTCGCCGATACCGCCTATTGTGCCGACCGCGTCGCGCGAGATCGATAAGGATGCCCCCTGGACTGGGCCGGGCGATCCGCCGCCCGCGAACGCTAACTCCACCTTCGCCGAACTCGGGCCGGCGTTCTTCGTGAACACGTGGGACGTGGAGCCGGGCACGGTCATTCCGCGAGTGCTCCATGGCGCGCAGGATGGCCGGTACGGCGATACGGCGATCTACTTCACGTCCAACCGGCCTTCCGATGAGCCGGCCGTGGCGATCCAGCCGCAGGTGGCGTGGAATCTGTGGGGCCAGGTGATAGATCACGTCTGGGGTGACCCGGCTGAGCCCTATCGTCCCGTGAACCCCACATTCCAACCGGACCGGGACTCCTTCCTCATCGCCGGTCACCCCCTCGGCGCCGATGGCTCAGTGGGTGGCGGGGGCGCCGATAGCGACTTCGTCAGCCCTCCGGAGCCTCGCTTCTCCGGGGTAGCCGCTTACCGCCACATGACGCCGAGCCTCGTCCGGCAGACGGTGCTTGGGCCCGATACCCCGCCCGTGGTCGTGATGTCCTGGGCGCTGGAGGTCGACTGGCTCGAGGACTCGTCCGCCCCCAACCCCGAGACGATCCGCACCTACCACCTTGGCGTCGCGGTGCTGCAGAGCCAGGACGGGTTCCTGGGGCTCCCGCAGGCCATGGGTGAGCCGCTCTTCGGTCCCATGTTCATCGACCTCGAGGGCACCGCCGCCTTCGGACCGCGTCCGCTCGTCATCCCCGATCCGGATGAGGCCGGAGCCTTCGACGTCTACATGTACTACTACACCGGCTCAGGTAGCCAGCGCCGGCTCGCTTACGCCCTCTGGCGCGTTGCGGTGTCGGGCGCCGAGGCGGGCTTGAGGTACGAGGGTTCCCACGAGCTGCCCGTCATGACGCGCTACGCACCTGACGGGGTTCGTCTGGACGGTCTGCAGTATGCGAAGGATCCGTTCCTCTTCGCCGACGTGTGGTTCGGCATCGATGCGGTTTCCGGCGACGAGGGATGGGCCGGCGGGCCCAACTCGGACTTCCCCAACGATATCGGTGTCGTGTTCAGCGGCCGGAGTACCTCGTTTGGTACCGAGGACATCTTCTACACGCGATATGATCCCGAGATCGCGACCAATCCGAACTACGACCCCGGTACCCCGGGGTCTGAGCCGTGGACGCTGTCGCAGCCGGCCCTCTATAACCCGACCAACAACAACACCGGCCAGATAGCCTTCCCTGAGCAGACGGCAGCGCCGCTCGTGCCGCTCCGCCAGGAGGCCATCGCGGCAGGCCAGACCCCGGGCAACCGCCACTTCCGGTCCTACGCTAGTGAGCGGTGGGTGGACTGGATCTACGACCGGCCTGCGGGGCTTGAGTTCGCTATCTACGTGAACGGCGGCGTTGTCGCAGGTCCCGGCGACTGGCTCGAGGACCCCATAACCGGCTATCTCTTCGCGGAAAACGCGGGCGGAGGGCGGACCGTAGAGGTCGACCCCACGGTCGGTATGGTGAGGTTCGTGGATGAGGCCCTCGTGCCAGGAGAGACAGACGCCGTGACGGCGGACTTCATCCCCCAGACGATGCGGCTCACCCGCGCCAGCCAGGACAGCGCACAGCCGCACGTGGCTCTGTTGCCGCCTGAGGTGATGTCCATCCCATACACCGAGGCGACGTCCACCGCGGCGGGGACGGGACGCATGGTCCGCACGGATGTGGAACTGCCGCTGCGCATGGTGCTGCTCTACAAGCGCCACGACGCTCAGGGGCGCATGAGGCTTCTCTACGAGACCTTCAGCATGCCCTTCACCGCCCCGTCCGCCACAGCGCCCGGCGGGGAGCAGTTGTTCTGGCAGAAGGTCTCCGATCCCGCCGAAGGCGCCAGCAGATGGGGACACCCCGTCATCCACTACCCGATCGATGGGGGCACCGAGGCGATCCCCTTCTATGTGGACCGTCAGGCCACCCATGTGCCTCTTGATGAGGCGACAGGGGAGCTCTACGTGAGCGCCCAGCCTGTCCGCTACGTGTGGTACACCGATGCGCGCAACACCAACCTCTCCGACCCCGCCACGATGGGGCGCGTGCCCGCCTTCGCTGAGCTCGGGTCGACGCTGAACATCACGGGCGGACCCCTCGGCAACCAAACGCTACAGCAGGTGGTCGGCCCCACCGTTCTCTGGCTGATGTATAGCTCCACCGCGGAGAAGACCGCTGAGGGAGAGGTCTGGCAGGACGAGGAGTGGGCCGTTGCGGGCACTGGCGACGGAGGAGTCGGATTCCTCTACGAAGCCGACTGGGATCTGTACTTCGGAGTCCTCTCTCCGCAGGCGATTCCGCGCACGACGGTATACGATGCCGCAGGGCAGTCATAGCCCGGGCTAGAGAGAAGACTGAGGTCCCACGGGGCAGTCGCCTCGTGGGACCTCGTGGCTTCTGGTGAATCTGTGACTGGTGGCTCAAGAATCATCGATCTCGGAAGGATGAAGTAGGCAGGTGCCCCCGCGTGGGGACTCGAATAAGAGGATCGTTGAGTGCTAGTTACACCGGTACATGGACGTGGTCTGCCGCTCTCGGATGTCTCCATCTGGCGCTCCGGGGCGGCAGTTGACAGGGTCGTCTGGCTACCCTATCCTCGGGGCCGGGTGCCAGTGCCTACGGTGAGCTTGGCCGTTTCTGGAGTGTGCCGGGAACGAGCGCGGCTGAGGAATTCGGGCGTGAAGCTCTGACGCCGAGGGGAGGAGTCCCACGTGGCGGGCTCCCTTTTGGGGATCGACGTAGGATGTAGCACCATCAAGCTGGCGGAATTGTCGGGTGGACCTGGCTCCCTGAAGCTGGTGGGGCTGGCGGTTGGCCCAACCCCTCGAGACGCCTACGACGCCGGTACGATTCTGGATGCACAGGCACTCGGCAAAGCTATCGCCGCTCTCATGTCTCAGCATCGGATCGGCGCGAGACGCGCCGCCGTCGCGCTGAGCGGCACCGAGAACTGCGGCCTACGCGTCCAGGAGTACCCCTCGATGCCCGAGAAAGAGCTCAAGGGTACCATCAAGCAGGACGCGGAGCGGCTGTTCCCCTTCCAGTCTGACCTCCAATATGGCTACCAGGTCATCGGCCAGGGCGCGGGTGATACGGTCGAGGTCGTCGTCGCCGGTGCTCGCAAGCAGTACGTGGTCGAGTGGTGCAAGGTCCTCGCCGAGGCCAAGCTCCAGCCCGTGTACTTCGACTTGGCGATGCTCGCGAACGTCATCGCCATGGTTGAGGCCGCAGGCACGCATCGACGCGAGCGCTGTTTGATGGTCATCGATATCGGCCAGCGCACGTCGACGATCTCCATCGTACGCGATGGCGCGCTTCGGTTCGTGCGGACGACGGAAGAGGCGAGCGGGCAGAAACTGACCGATGCCGTGCGTCTCGAGGTCAAGCCAGACACCGAGGCTGAGGCCGAACAAATCAAGCTCGCCTACGGTTCCGTATCATTGGAAGCGGGGCAGCAGGACACGTACTACGAGGATGACTTCCTCTCAAGCGCTCCGTTGACCGCGTTCACCGAAGAGGTCAATGAGCAAGAGTTGGTCATCAGCGTAGATGACGCCGCTACGGGCGATGACACCTTGGTGTTGTCGGCGCAGGGAGGCGCCGACGATCTGTTCGGCGACCTGGGTGCCCCGACTACGGGCGCCTTGTTCGGAACGGAGGTAGGGGACGCGACGGAGGATATGGACTCAGCCGAAGCTGCGGCCCCAGGGCACGAACCACTCCTGCCTCCCCCGCCCGAGCCTGAGGCGTCGGCGCCGGTTGAAGCGCCCATCGATGACTTCGTGCTTGATGATGACATGAGCGGTGCAGCAGCGCAGTCCGACGAGTCTTACACGCGGCAAGTAGTGGGGCAAGCCCTTGTGGAGCCCCTGGCGCTGCTGGCAGGTGAGGTCAGGCGGACGATGGAGTACTACCGCAGCAGACACACCGATGCCGACATCGAGCGAATCGTGCTTCTCGGTGGCACGGCCCTACTACCGAACCTGTCCGAGTTCATGGAGCGGGAGTTGGGCGTGCCAGTCGAGGTTGGCGATCCGCTTGTTGCGGTGGCGGTCGACCACTCGGCGTATCCCCCCGATCAACTCAAGGCGGAGGCGCCGAAGGTCGCGGCTGCGGTTGGGATGGCAGCTAGGGAGATTCTCTAGCAATCCACCAGAAGATGGGAGAGCCTGTCGTGGCGACGGCGCCCCAAGTACAACGAATACGGATCAACCTACTGCCACCGGAGATCCCGGCGGCGCGGCGGGCCAAGAAGCTGATACCTGTCGCCATTATCCTCATCCTGCTCTCAGTGCTGGGGACGGGCGGCTGGGTCTTCATGTGGATGCGCGGCGTCACTATCCACGAGGACGCTCTGGCTGACGCCACCCAGAAGGCCGACGCGGTTCACGCCCTGGAGAGTCGGACGTCGGAGGAGCAGGCGAAGGTCGCGCCTCTGCAGGACATGATCGCCTTCCTCGACCAGTTCGAGACGCACAGCTCCAAGTACGCGGACGTGGTGGAGGCCGTGGCCCGGTATCTGCCCGCGTCCTGCACCATCGAAAGCATCAACGTAAACGACGACTCGGTCCAGTTCAGCACGGTCGTGGGGGACACGGAGGAACTCATCAAGCTCCTCATCAATATGAACCGCTGCGCGATGCCCGCCGAGGGTGGCGGCTCAGAGCCCCTATGGTCAGATGACGCGATCTCGCGCGGTCCCCTGACTGCGCTGTTCTCGGGTCCGATAGAGATGAGCGCGAACTTCGGGGGACTCACGGTCAATGAGACCCTACTGCCGAGCACGGATCCTGCCCAGGCTATCTCGGGAGCTCTCTCGAGCACGGCCCCGATGCCTGGGGCGGGCGAAGTGGTCTACGAGAATGGATTGCTCTGGCAGGGCCCCATCCCGGTCACGATCACGGGCACGCTCGCGAACCCGATCAGCTTCGAGATCCCAGGGGCTGCTGCCGCTGCTGATGCCGCCGCAGCGGGCGGAATGGGAATGGGCATGATGGCCGGCGCCCCCATGCCGCCGGCCGATGGCGGGTCCGCGCCGGCCTCGGAGGGCTCGGATGGCGCGGCAGCCGAAGAGTAGTGAACACGCGTAGGTCCCAACCCCTCGCGTGCTTGGCGAGGTAGGCTCAGGGAGGCACGATGTCAAAGCTAAAGGCCTGGCACATACTGGTCCCAACGGTGATCCTGATGGTCGCCGCGCCGGTCCTTGGGTTCTTCCTGAAGGTCAAGCCCTCCAAAGAGCAGGTTGACCAGATGCAGGAGAGCATCCGGCAGGAGTACGAGGTCGCGGCGCGCGCGGAGATCGCGCAGGCCGAGCTCGACAGGGCGATAGCCGAGGCGGCCAACGTCGAGAACGAGCTGAACGCACTGAAGTCGCAGAAGATCCCCCTCGGCTCAGGGAACCCCTGGTGGCGCTCGGTGCGCGCAGGCACCGCCTTCACTCCTGGCGGCGGCACCTTCCGCATGGGCGAGATCGACCAGGTCGTCGAGTTGGCGGACGGTATGCCAGCCATGTTCGACGTCTTCTTCGAGCTGCGCGAGGACCTCGGGCCGGCGATGCGCCAGTTCTTCGACTCCACCGGTGTGGCAGTGTCCAACTTCTCGCTGCCCGCGCCGGAGTTCAACAGACCCCTCACCGCCGTTGATCTCATGATGCCGGTGCCCCTCACGCCAACGGGGCTCACCACGGTAGGTACCCCCAACGTTCGCGGCCAAGCCCAAGGCGGTGCGGGGTCCATGACCGTCCAGGGCCGATATGAGGATGTCCTGAAGTTCCTCCGACGCGCAGGAAACGCGCCGAGGCTGCTCCGCATCGACGGTCCCGTCACGATCAGCGCAGTCCCGGGTACCGGTGGTCAGGAAGTGACCGCCACCATGAACATGACGGTCTATCTCCTGCCCAATCTCCCGCCGGATCAGCTCTCGGATCTGGCAAGTCTGCTCGGGCAGCTAGGCTCTGCGTCAGGCGGCGGTGGAGGCGGCATGATGGGTCCCGGAATGATGATGGGACCCATGATGGGGATGTAGGTATCACCCTCTCGGGGGCGAACATGTTGCTCCGAGCGAGGTGTTGTTCTAAGCAAGGCACGGAGGCTATGCGGGAGAGAGGCCATATGACCAAGTCCGGACGCCTGTCGAAACCAACCATGATCGGCGGCGCGATCCTCGTGGTGGCCGCGGTCACCTTAGGTTTCGTCGCGCTAGCGGCGAGCGTCGTCGGCGGACCAGACGCGGGATCGTCCCTGGATGTCGCGCTAGCACAGGGGACCGACAGTGGCGCCGCCGCAGGGACCACAGCAGACGCGCCCGACGCGGCTGTCGCCGAAACGCCTGCGCCGGTACCAGCCTCAGCTCCGCCCGTTGATGATTCCGTTGTCGATATGCCCTATAGCGATCCCCTGGCCCCGTTGCTGCCCTACAGGGAGAACCCCTTCGCCGTGGTGACCGAGCCAGGCGGAACGACAACCAAGGGCCCGGGCTACGCGATGGGAGAGCGACTGGTCCGGGTTCCGCGCACTGGCCTGTGGATGCCTGAGAGTGATGCGGAGACCTACGAGCGCGTGAAGCGCCTGAGCCTCGACTACTACCAGGCCATCGCCGATGCGAACTTTGGCGCACGGTTCCAGTGGGGACAGACCTCCTTCCCGAGGCCCCACAGCGTGATGCAGCCGACGCCCACCCAGCCAACCCCGCTGCTTGTGCAGCCAGCTAGCTTCTTCGGTGTGGGCTTCGGCGAGATCGGGCCGGTAGGCCCAACAGAGGGTCCAGGCGTCACGCCCGGCGGGCCGAGGCCCGGCGTGGAAGCCCAGCCGGTCGATCAGGTCGGGCCGCGCACACAGCCGAAGACGAACCCGTCGCGGATCCGCCGTGTCGCGGGGATCGTCCATGACGGCACCGCGGTGGCCATTGTTGAGATTGAGTCCAGCGGAACGGTCACCCGGCTGCGTGTCCAACCGGGCGAGACCTTCTCTGTCGGCGAGGAGCAATTCAAAGTGCGCGCTATCGCCGAGGGTGAGATCGTGCTGATTCAGACCGAGTCCGGCGAAGAGGTTAGGGTGCCGCTCCGCGGCCGAGCAGCGAATGAGTAGTGGCGGCTCCCGATGGCTCCGCCAGGAGAGCGAGGGTACACAGTGAGAACCCTGCTATGCGTGATTGCGATGCTCTGTATGATCGGCGGCGCCGCAGTGGCGCAGGCCAACCTTCCTGTTACCGCTGACTTCCGGGACGCGCCGGTGGCGGACGCGCTGGAGGCGATCGCCGCTGTCTCGGGCATGGACCTCGAGATCGAGGGCGACGCCCCATCGGGTCGCATCACGAGCCGCTTCGACCGCCAGCCTGCGGGCGTTGTGGCTGAGGCGATCGCGGAGAGCGCCGGCTACGAGTGCGAGACGAGCGGCAACGCTCTGATCGTTCGCGAGGCCGAGAAGCGCGCCGGGGCCAACTACAGCATGGCGCCCCTGGGCGATAGCTTCGGCCAGGGTGGCCTGCTCGGCGGCGGCGGTGGCGGGCTCACCGGCGGCGGCTATGGCGGCGGCATGGGTGGTATGGGTGGCGGCATCGGTGGAGGGTACGGCGGCGGTTACGGTGGTGGGATGTACGGCAACCTCAACATCGACCCCGAGGACCTGGTCTTCGAGGTCTACTACCCCAACTACCTCGGCATGATGTACAGCTTCATGGATAGCGTCATCTACCTCACCGAGGACCTGATGGGCGGTGGGGGCGGCTATGGTGGCGGCGGGGGCGGCTACGGCGGTCGCGGCGGCTACGGTGGCGGAGGCGGCCGAGGCGGCTACGGAGGCGGCGGCGGTCGTGGGGGCTATGGTGGAGGCGGCTATGGCGGTGGCGGTTACGGTGGCGGTGGTTACGGCGGCGGCGGTCGCGGAGGCTATGGCGGTGGCGGCTACGGTGGAGGCGGCTACGGCGGCGGGAACTACGGCGGCTGGTAGCCGGTCGAGGAGTCAAGGAATGCGAGTGGCGTAGGGAGGGTTTTCCTGCGCCCTCGCTAAGATAAGTGCGGGCACAACCTGGACCGATCGGGCACCGAGCGGTCCACGGGGAGGATCATTCAGTGGGACACATGAGCATGGGCACGGCCAATGGCCTCTGGCGCCTGGTGGTTTGCGCGGTAGCAATCTCCGCGCTAGCCGGCGCGGTATGGGCCCAGGGAACGGATCTCGAAGGAGCCTTGGAGGCAAGCCGAATCGCCCCACCCATCGAGGGCGAGGGCGCGGAGGTTCCTGCTGTCGACAGCGCGATGAGCGGCAGCCTGCAGATCCTCTCGCGGGAGGCGGCCTCGAGCCCCGCTATCGGGCCGGAGGACCCCCTGGATGTCGAGGCCATGGACATCAGCTCCGTTGAGGTCATCCGTAACCTCGCGGAAATGACGGGTCTCGACGTCATCGTTGGCGACAACTGCGAGGGCCACCTGGGCTACATCCAGGTCCGTGGCCGCTCGGCGCGCGACATCATCCAGATGGTGGCGGCTCAGTCTGAGCCACCCTTGACTGTCAAGGATGATGATGGTGTGCTCATGGTGCAGCCTGGCGGCTCGCGGAGCGTGTCGGGCCCCGATAGCCCAGAGCTCCGCGCCGTGCCGGACTTCACTACGGTAAGTCCCCTCACGGGGTCGAACACGGGTGGGTCGTCGTCGGTCGGCCTTGGTCCTGACGATGAGATCATCATACGGACCTATGAGTGCAAGTTCATCCAGCCCAGCCAGGTAGCGGACATGTGCGGTGGCATCACTCTGCGGCCGACCATGGACTACTACCGTGAACTCGCAGGCCCGAACGGACTGCCTCACAAGGACATCCGCAGGGCGTTGCACGGCAAGGCTCCCTACCCGCAGTCTCCCCGCGTGCCCACTGTGTCCACTGATCGCAATCGCTTCTTCGACGACTCGTTCTACAGCATGGCGTCCGCCGGTGGCTACGGAGACAGCTTCGAGCAGTACGGCGGCTATGGTGGTGGCGGCTACGGCGGAGGCGGTCGCGGCGGCTACGGCGGGGGCGGCTATGGCGGCGGCTACGGCGGAGGTGGCTATGGAGGCGGCTATGGCGGTGGCGGCTACGGTGGTGGCTATGGCGGAGGCGGCGGCTACATGCTGCGACCTCAGGGCCTGGTTGGCGTCATCGGTGTAGCCGAGCTCAATGCCCTCATCCTGCGCGGCACGCCTGAGGCCATCGACGACATGATCGAAGTCCTCCGCGAGATCGACAAGCCGGCGAAGCAGGTCGTTATCGAGGTGCAGGTCGTCGACGTCACCTTCACTGGCGAGGACAACGTTGGCGCGAACTGGGCCATTGGCGGCCCGAACTTCTCGATGTCGGCGCAGTATGGCGGCGACGTTGGCGGCAACCTGGCCATCGGATTCGTCGACGGTGACTTCCGGCTTCTCTTCCAGGCCCTGTTCACCGACCAGCGCGGCGAGATCGTGAGCTCGCCCCATATCCTGGCCATGAACAACACCTATGCCTACATTGAGCTGACCGAGACCATCCCAACCTTCGTTCCCACTCGTGACACCGACATCGGTGGCAACATCATCATCACCTGGGAAGAGGGCGACGAGGTCGAGACGGGCACCTACCTCTCCGTGATGCCGCGCATCAACGCGGACAACTCGGTAACTATGTATCTCACACCCGAGTTCTCCGAACTGGGTCGGCGTGTGACCGCGGGTAGCGGCGACTTCGAGACCGTCACCTACGGCACGGTCGAGCGCATGTTTGAGACCATCGTTCGAGTCAAGGACGGGCAGACCGTGGTGCTAGGCGGCATGAGCCGGCGGCGGCTCGATGACCAGGAGTTCAAGGTTCCTGGGCTCGGTGACATCCCCATCTTGGGCGACCTCTTCAAGGGGCACGCCAAGTCAACTCAGGACTCCGAGCTTCTGTGGTTCGTCACCCCGCGCGTAGTTCGTGACTTCGACGAGCCGCTAGACCTCTAGGATCGCGATCTCGGCTAGAGTCGGTAGTGTAAACTGGGACGGGCGCTTTGCCCGTCCCAGTTCGTCGTCTCGGGGGGATCGAGACTGACCATGCTCTTCCTTGTCGGCTTCATGGGAACTGGCAAGTCGTGCGTCGGAGCGGCTGCGGCGCGCCTCCTGGGGCGGGAGTTCATCGACCTCGATGCCCGCATCGAGGCCAGCCTAGGCATGACGATCGCGGAATGGTTCTCGACCCGCGGCGAGGCCCCATTTCGCGTTGCGGAGACCAGCGCGCTTGAAGAGGTTGCCAAGCAGGCTGTTCCCGCTGTGGTTGCCTGCGGCGGGGGCGTGGTGCTGGCGGATCGCAACTGGGAGATCATGCGTGCATCGGGCTTGGTCGTATGCCTCACTGCCCCAGTGGAGGTTATCATGGAGCGGACGCGGCATGACGCGTCACGCCCCCTGCTTGCCGGTCAGCTCGACCGGAGTCGAGTGGAAGCCCTGCTAGCGGAACGCGCCGAGAGGTACGCCATGGCGGACGCGACGGTCGAGTCGCCCGGGGGTTTGGAGGCGACTGCGCAGTTGGTGTGCGATGCGTACCGGCGGCTTCAGCCACACGAGGGGGATGTGCGTGCCGATGGATAGGATCCCCGTAGACCTAGGAAGCCGCAGCTACGACATCCTTGCCGGAGCAGGAGCGCTCGATCGGCTCGGCGAGGAGCTTGCGCCACTATGGCGCGGTGGGCCGGTCTTTTGCATCGCAGACGAGCGCGTCTGGGGGCTGTATGGCGCCGCGGTACAGACTGCTCTGCGTGCGACCGGGTCATGCAGTGGGCTCACCTTCCGGTCTGGCGAGCCGTCCAAGACCTGGGCGACCGCTGGCCGACTGCTCCGTGATCTGGCCGCGGAGGGAATGGCGCGTGATGGCCTGGTGCTGTCTCTAGGTGGCGGCGTTGCGGGGGATCTGGCGGGGCTCGTGGCCGCCTCGTACGCGCGCGGGGTCGACTTCGTCCAACTGCCCACGACGCTGCTGGCCCAGGTCGACTCCTCGGTGGGTGGCAAGACGGGCGTCAACCTCCCGGAGGGGAAGAACCTGGTCGGCGCCTTCCACCAGCCGCGGCTCGTTGTCTGCGACCCTCTGACGCTGGGCAGCCTGCCGCGTCGTGAGATCCGCTGCGGTCTGGCCGAGGCCCTGAAGCATGGCTTCATCGCGGACGGGATGTACTTGGCACAGGTGCAGTCACTCAGCGAACATGCGCTCTCTGCGGACCCCGCTGCTCTCGGCGAGATCGTGGCTGGAAGCTGCCGCATCAAGGCCGCGGTTGTCAAGGCTGATGAGCGCGAGGCGGGACTCCGGGCGACCCTCAACTTCGGTCACACCATTGGTCACGCTATCGAGAAGGTCGGCGGCTACCGCCGCTACCGGCATGGTGAGGCTGTGGCCATCGGTATGGTCGGGGCGGCAATGGTCGGTGCTCGCATGGGCGTCTGCGACGGGTCGGTGGTCGATCATGTGCGGGCGGCGATGGGGCGAGTGGGCCTCCCCACCGCCGCGCCGGGCCTCGATGCGGACGAGTTGCTGCAGGCGATCAGCCACGACAAGAAGACGGAGCGGGGGCGTGTGCGGTGGGTCCTGCCCATCGACGTTGGCAAGGTTACCGTGACGCCCGAAGTGCCCCAGCGCACGGTGGTGCGCGTACTACGAGAGCTGGTTGGGTAGCTCGCCATGGGTAGCGGGGCCGTTGAACTACGCGTCCCGTCTGACGGTATGAATCATCGGTATGGCCACGGGGACGCGCCTGTTCACTGACGGCGCTCGTGGCTACTCCAAGTGACCCCACACGGAGAGGGACCGATGATGTCGTCGACCCACAATCTGGTCCTCCAGCGCTGGCTGCCGGTGTTAGTGCCGGATGCGCAGAGGGCCCCGACAGGCCGAGTTGCCCGCGTGATGACCTTTTTCTTATCCCATGCGCGAGGGCGAAGCAGCGCGAAGCACTGGATGGAGTACGTGTCCGAGCTTGAGCCCGAGGCGCTAGATCGCATACGGATCGGCCTCGCCCTCGCTCCCATGGGCCAGGAAGACGAGTTCTCGGTGCGGGAGCTCTCGTTACTCAGGAGGCGGGTCCGCGCCGCCATAGCCACCGCAAGGCGCCGCTGGGCTCTGCCCATTCGGGAGATCGAAGAGGACGTGTTCTTCGTTGATCTGGCCTGTGACGCCGATGAGCCGGACTCGTCGGCGTCATCCGAGTTCTACGTGAGCTCGAACGACATGGCTCGCGCCCGCTGGGGGACGGAGGCGCGAGTGGTCAGGGGCTCGTCCGGTGAGGCCGGCCAACACCCCATCCGTGGCCGCGTGCCCTAGCCTTCCCAGTCTACCGACGCAAGCGGACAGCGCGCCGCTGCCCGCCGCCTCTCGGCGACGCGGGCGCGGCGCATCTACCATGCGTCAGATCGTGCATCCGCTCCCGTCCCCACTTGTCCGGCGACCATTTCGACGCCATACTACTGGTATATGACGCCGATCAACGTGTTTCGCTCGCTCCGCTGGGCTGATTGCCTGACGAGAGGAGGGGTCGCAGGATGATGAGGGTTCTGGCGCTTCTCTCATCGGCTCTCCTGGGGGCCGTAGTGGCCACGGGCCTGGCGACACGATCCCTGAGTGTGGATGCGCGGCCAGCGCCCCCCATGCGAGCCCCGACCCCGACTGAGCTGTCCATCCGCCCCGAGATAGACTACTTCACGGCGCGCGAGGTGGCGCAGGGCAGTCGCGCGGAGGGCGAGGTCATAGCCGGCGGCGATGTGATCGTGCGCATCCGCACCTCGGTGGGCGCCTCGGGCGACTGTCACCTCGACCCGTATGAGCGGGCTCTCCTCATGGCCCACAGGCTCAATGGCCTTCTGGCCGTAGGAGCCTCGGGGGAGGATATCCACGTCCAGACCGGTGATACGGTCCAGATCGTGGGGCGCGGACGGGTCCTCGTAGTCGTAGACCCGCACACCGCTAAGCTGAACGGCTCGTCGCCTCAGGCCCTCGCTCTCCGCTGGCGCGGGAGCCTGGCCGACGCGCTGGACAGCCTGGCGCGGCCGAAGCCAACCACCCGAGGAGACCAAGCGCTCCTACCCAACGTCGCCCTGTGCTCGCTCCAGAGCGATGACTACGCCCCCGAGCCCCACTTTCGCGCTAGGGAGGACCGACCCGCAGGCCAGGAAGTGGGCGAGGTTGTCGTAGGCGATGTCACCGTCTTCCGCATCACCAGCTACCGTCTGGAGCTATCGCCCTACGAGCGGGCCATCATCGCGGCCAAGCGGATCAACGACTTCGTCGCTGACTACGGGCTCGACGGCCCTCTACGCCTGCAGGAGAGAGCGGAAGCGGGCGAGGTTGACATCATGGGAGGGGAGATACTGCTCGTAACCGCGGATCCCGAGACGGCGCGCAACCTCGGTCTAAGGGTAGGGGACATGTCGCGCCGATGGCTTGACGCGCTGCGAGGGGTGCTCAATGCCCCCCCCGCCGGTAGTGCCATGCCCTTTGAGGGAGAGCCCGCGCTCGCTGGCGCCGACGGCGACGCCGAGCCCACGCCGCCAGTCTCCGATGACCAACCCCCTGCGGAGCCCGAGCCCGAGACATCGGCGGCCGATCCGGGCCTGCCTCTCGTGCATGCCGAGTCGGGGGCGCGACTGGGCTGGGCCATGGTAGTCGGCCCGCAGGCCGACCGGTGCACCGCCGTGGTCGTTGCTGAGGGCGCCTATGACCGCGCGGCGCGGGTGCTCGCCCTCGTGCCACTCGCCGACCCCGCTGACCGCGGCGAGGCGAGGTTGGACTGCGGTGTGAGCGCCTTTCGTCTAGCCACCCCTGAGACCGCCGCGGCGTGGCCTAGGCGACCGCAGCCACCGCCCACGCTCCTGACCTCGCCTGCGGCCATTCGCACGGTTCAGGGTGGGTTCGGGCTCCTCGAGATGCTTCGGGTAGCGGGGATCGATGAGGGTGTCCGGTGGTTCGGCCCCGAGTTGGACCGCTACTCCAACTCCATAGCCAGACGCGTAGCACCGCCTCCGGCGCATACTGCCGTCGTGCCCGCTCGTGACTCCGAGAGCGGGTCGGACTTCGCCGCAGCCCAGTTCGTGCTGGCCTCCAAGGACTCCCTCGTGCCAGCGCGAGCCCTTGTGAAGCGCGACGCGGCAACGGGGTCGCTGAGCGTGAAGGCGGTCTCGGAGGATGGCGGCGACCTTGGGCCGGAGTACTGGCTCGGGGCGTGGATCGAGCTACCCGTGGGTGCCCGCAGCGTCCCCTCGGCCTGACGGCTCGTCAATGTGAGCTTCTGTTTACCTTTCCCCCCGAGATTTGCATCGGCCAAGACACACTGAGTTCAACTGCTTGCCTCGAAGCCATCCTGAGACGCTCCCTTCCGCACTGCCAGAGGAGGCCTGGCGGGGCGCGCGGGGGACGCGAGACGCTCGCGCGAGACGCAACTCCACACACGGGCAAGTACACACACGGGCGCAGCAGGGATCGGGCGTGTGGCCACCGACCGCTCAATGGGAACTCGCGTTGCGCTGACGTCGATCCTCGGACTGGTTACGGCTGGGACGCGCACTGGATCACCAACGGAGTTTCGGCCCTGAGGTAGCGCGCGTCCGAGGCGCCTGAGGGTGCCTCCGCCCGCGCTTGAAACAACGGTACGGGGCACCCTGGAGGAGTATGCCGGTACCCCCTTGAAGCTTGACGTACCAAGCGTTTCCAGGTAATCTATAATGGTCAGGAGAGCATTGCACGAGACAGGTCTGAGAGAGACTGTGCACCATTCCAGAAGGCATGTGACAGGCCCATGTATGGGCACCCAGAGTGCCCTCCGGCGATCCCCATATAGGCGGCCAGCGTCGCCCCGAAACCGGCCTGCGCCCACCCAGAACTGAACCATACCGTTCGTTAGTCGAGGGGTTCCGATGCCTGATAGCTCATACGGCGCGTCTCAAATACGAGTACTCAAAGGGCTGGAAGCCGTTCAAAAGCGGCCCGCGATGTACATCGGTGACACCTCACACCGAGGGCTCCACCACATCGTCTTCGAGGTCATCGATAACTCCGTCGACGAGACTCTCGCCGGGTTCTGCGATGCCATCGAAATAGTAATACATACTGACGGCTCCGTTTCCGTTATAGATAACGGAAGAGGCATCCCTGTTGACATGCATGCACAGGAGAAGCGCCCAGCGCTCGAGGTCGTGCACACGGTGCTGCATGCTGGCGGCAAGTTCGGCGAAGGCGCCTATAAGGTCTCCGGCGGCTTGCATGGTGTGGGCGTCTCTTGCACAAACGCTCTCTCCGAGTGGCTCGAGGTGGAGGTTCGCCGCGACGGTCACAGGTACACCCAGAGGTACGAGCGGGGCAAGCCCGTCACCAAGGTCACGAAGGGCGAGAAGGTCAAGGGAACGGGCACCGCGACGCGTTTCAAGCCCGATCCCTTGATATTCGAGACCGTGGAGTTCGAGTTCGAGTATCTCGCGCGGCGGTGCCGAGAGCTTGCGTACCTGACGGGCGGGGCCCGCTTCACAGTGCGGGACGAGCGCACGGGTAAGGAAGAGGTCTACCAGTACAAGGGCGGCATCGTCGATTACATCAAGGCGCTCAACTCGGCCAAGTCGCCCCTGCATCGTCCCATCCACCTCGTCAGCAGCCGTGACGATGTCGATGTCGAGGTGGTCATCCAGTACCACGACTCCTATCAGGAGACGACCCTCTCCTTTGCCAACCTGATCAACACCATGGAGGGCGGGACCCATGTGACGGGCTTCCGCACCGCCCTGACCCGGGTCATCAACCAGTATGGGCGAAACCAAGGGCTCCTGAAGGAGAAGGACGCCAACCTCTCTGGCGAGGATGTTCGCGATGGCCTCACGGCGATCATCTCGGTGAAGCTCGGGGCGCCTCAGTTCGAGGGCCAGACGAAGACCAAGCTCGGGAACCGCGAGGTTGACGGCTTGGTGAACTCCCTTGTAGGCGAAGGGCTCGCCACCTGGTTCGAGGAGCACCCGACCGAGGCCCGGTGTATCGTCCGTCAGTCCCAGGTAGCTCAGCAGGCTCGCGAAGCGGCCCGGAAGCAGGCCGAGCTGGTGCGCCGCAAGTCGGCGCTATCCGGTGGTATGGGCCTACCTGGCAAGCTCTTCGATTGCCGCGCGAAGGACCCGTCGGTCAGCGAGCTCTTCATCGTAGAGGGCGACTCGGCGGCGGGTCCCGCCAAGGGCGGCCGGGACTCTCAGTTCCAGGCGATCCTGCCCCTTCGCGGCAAGATCCTCAATGTCGAGAAGCATCGGCTGGACAAGATCCTGGGCAACCAGGAGATCCAGCACATCATCGCGGCCCTTGGCACAGGCATCATCAGCGGCGGCAATGGGAACGGAGACGGCCGGGCCAACCCGGATGAGGATGAGTCGACAGGCGAGGAGACGGGACTCTTCGACCTCTCGAAGCTCCGCTACAGCCGCGTTATCATCATGACGGACGCGGACGTCGACGGCTCCCACATCCGCACCCTGCTGCTCACGTTCTTCTTCCGCTACATGCAGCCGCTCATCGAGCAGGGCCACGTGTACATTGCCCAACCCCCCCTCTACTCGATCAAGCAGGGCGGGAAGACGTACTACGCCCTCACCGATGAGGAGCGAGACAAGCTGCTCGCTGAGCTTCCCCAGCGCGGGCGCGCCATGTACCGGTTCAAGGGTCTCGGCGAGATGAACGCTGAGGACCTGGCGACGACCACCATGGAGCCGGAGACCAGGATCATCCGCAAAGTGACCCTCGACGACGCCGCCGAGGCTGACCAGATCTTCAGCACCCTGATGGGCAGTCTCGTGGAGCCACGCAAGGAGTTCATCGCGGATCATGCCCGCGAGGTCGAGAACATCGACTTCTAGGGCCGCGAAGCAAGGCATGAGAGTGGCCGGCGACGGGCTGGACCATCAACCCAGGGAGAGTACCTATGCCCAAGGACAATGCAGGCGGCGGAGTGAGCGGCGACCAGATAGCTCGCCGCATAGTTCCGGTCGAGATCTCAACGGAGATGCGCGACTCCTACATGACGTACGCCATGAGCGTCATCTTCTCGCGCGCCCTACCCGACGCTCGCGACGGGCTCAAACCCGTCCAGCGGCGGATCATCTACACCATGGGCGAGATGAACCTGTCGCCCGGTGGGCGGCACGTGAAGTGCGCCAAGGTCGCAGGCCAAGTAAGCGGCTCATACCACCCCCATGGCAATGAGGTTATCTACCCCGCCTTGGTCCGGCTTGGCCAGGACTTCTCAATGCGCTACCTCATGGTGGACCCTCAGGGGAACTTCGGCTCCATGGACGGAGACCCGCCGGCGGCGATGCGGTATACCGAGTGCCGACAAGCTCCAGCCGCTGTGGACATGCTCCTCGACATCGACCGTGAGACCGTGGAGTTCACCCCGACCTATGACGAGGAAGGCAAGGAACCCTCTGTCCTTCCCGGCAAGTTCCCCAACCTGCTCTGCAACGGCGGCACCGGCATCGCGGTAGGTATGGCGACGAACATCCCCACTCACAATGTGACGGAGGTCTGCAACGGGATCGCCGCCCTCATCGACAACCCCGACCTCACAGATGAGGAGCTCATGCGGTACGTGCCGGGCCCCGATTTCCCATCGGCGGGCCTGATCCTCGGTCGCAAGGGCATCCGCGATGCGTACACGACCGGCAAGGGCACCGTCACGATGCAGGCGCGCGCCTCCGTTGAGCCTCTAGGCGGCAACAAGGACGCCATCATCATCACGGAGCTGCCGTACCAGGTGAACAAGGCCGCCTTGGTCACACACATGGCGGAGCTGGTCCGCGACAAGCAGATCGATGGCATATCGGACATCCGCGATGAGTCCGACCGCAAGGGCATGCGTGTCGTTGTGGAGCTCAAGCGGGACGCGAACGCGAACGTAGTCCTCAACCAGCTCTACAAGCACACCGCCATGCGCACCAACTTCGCCTGCAACATGCTGGCGCTCGTCGACGGTGTGCCCAGGATGCTCACCCTCAAGTGGTCGCTGGAGATCTACATCGACCATCGCCGCGAGGTCATACTGAGCCGCACGCGCTTCCTGCTCGCCAAGGCAGAGGAGCGCGCGCACATATTGGAGGGCTTCCTGAAGGCCCTCAGCATGCTCGACGCCATCATCGAGGCCATACGTAACTCGCCCTCGCCCGCCGCGGCGCGCGACCGGCTGCAGGAGGCGCCTTTCGAGTTCTCCGAGAGGCAGGCCCAGGCCATCCTGGACCTGACCCTCAGCCGCCTCACCCAGCTTGAGCGCCAGAAGATCCAGGAGGAGTATGAGGCGGTCATCAAAGAGATCGCCTACCTGCGCGAGATCCTCGAGAACCCGCGTCGTGTATTCGAACTCATCAAGGATGACCTGGAAGATATCAAGAAGCGCCACGGCGACGCCCGACGGACGGAGATCAAGGCCGTTGAGGCGGATGACATCGACATCGCCGACCTCATCAAGGAAGAGGATATGGTCGTCACGATGACCCGTGACGGCTACATCAAGCGGCTGCCCGTCGCCACCTACCGGGTACAGAACCGGGGAGGCAAGGGGGTCATCGGCCTCAACAAGAAGGAGGAGGACGATGTCAGCAACCTGTTCATCGCCTCCACCCACAGCATCCTACTGTTCTTCACGGACGCTGGCCGCATCTATCGCCTGAGGGCCTTCGAGGTGCCCCTGGCTAAGCGCGAGGCTCGGGGCACAGCGGTAGTGAACCTGATCCCCATCGAGCGCGGCGAGAAGGTCACCGCGACGGTCTCGGTCGACAGCTTCGACCAGGGCGGCTATCTCATCATGGTTACGCGGCACGGGGTCGTGAAGAAGACCGAACTGAAGGAATACGACACCACCCTCAAGGCGCGCGGGATCATCGCCATGAACATCCAGGAAGGCGATAGCCTGCGCTGGGTCCTGTGGACCGGAGGCGAGGATGAGATCTTCCTCTGCACCCGCGATGGCCAATCGATCAGGTTCCACGAGGGCGACGTCCGTGCCATGGGCCGCAACGCGGGTGGCGTTCGGGGGATCAAGCTCCGCAAGGATGACGAGGTCGTCGGCTGCACGGTCGTAGATCCTGATAAGGACCTTCTCATCGTTACCGAGAACGGCTTCGGCAAGCGGACGCCGCTATCTGAGTACCGCAGCCAGACGCGTGGCGGCGTTGGTATCAAGACCGTGAACGTCACCCAGAAGAACGGGGCCGTGGTGGGATGCGAGGTGGTCGAGGACGACGACCAGCTCATGCTGCTCACCTCCACAGGCCAGCTCATCCGGATCCCCACAGCGAACATCAGGGTTACCGGTCGCTCGGCCCAGGGCGTGATCCTCGTCCGCTGCGATGAGGGCGCGTGCGTGGTGGGGGTTGAGAAGGTCGTCCGAGAGTGCGAGGAGCGCGAGCGTCAGATGGCGGAGATGGACGAGATGGACTCCGATGCGGACGAGGACGAGTAAGGCTCGCCTTGGGCTGACAGCCATAGGGCCCGGTCGCACGGTGTGCGACCGGGCCCTCTCCTGTTGGTGGTGTTGTGTCCGCTAGGCTGTCGCGGCTACGCGCTCCTCCTGAGCCATCCTCGCCAGACGCTCCACCTCACCAACGGGCAGTCCCAGGGCCTCCGCCACGTGGGTACCATATGCAGGGGCGGCGAGGTAGAAAAGAGCGGTCTGCCTCATCTGTATGCGCTTCTCGGCCTCGCCCAGACTGGACGCGATGTTGCCGACCAGGTGCTCTCGATCGGTGTCGCTCATAACGCGGCTGTAAAGCGCGCCGGCCTGGGCAAAGTCGTCCTGCGGGTAGGCACGTGGCTGGCTGCCGGCCAGCCCATTGACAGGCAGCATGGGTGGCGCCACGGACGGATCGGGCGCGGGACCACCAAGGGAGTTCGGCCAGTAGACCGGCCCTGCCCCTCCATTCGCGTCGGTCCGCATCAGCCCATCGCGCTGGTAGTTCGCTTCGGGGCATCCTCGGGGCTGGTTCACCGGGATCAGGTGGAAGTTGGGGCCTAAGCGGTGCCGGTGGGTGTCAGGATAGCTGAACAGACGCCCTTGGAGCATCTTGTCGGGCGATGGCGCGATGCCGGGCACCAGGTTGCCAGGGCTGAACGCGGCCTGCTCCACCTCGGCGAAGTAGTTCTCGGGGTTCCGGTTGAGAGTGAGTCGGCCGAAGGGCACGAGCGGGAAGTCCCCATGGGGCCATACGTTCGTTATGCTGAAGGGATCGAAGGGGCAGTGCTCCGCCTGCTCTGGGGTCATGATCTGCACATACGCCGACCAAGAGGGTGCGTCGCCGCGAGCAATCGCGTCGTATAGGTCGCGTGTTGCGTAGTCGGGGTCCTCCCCAGCGAGTCTCGTTGCCTCCTGGCGCGTCAAGGTTCGGATGCCCTGGTCGGTCTTGAAGTGAACCCTCACCCACACGTACTGGTCGCCTCGGTACCACATGAACGTATGCCCGCTGTAGCCGTTCATGTGGCGATAGCCGTCGGGCGTCCCTCGATCGGAGAAGAGGATCGTGACCTGGTGGATCGACTCCGGCGTAAGGGACCAGAAGTCCCAGGCCATGTTGGGGTAGGGGAGGTTAGTTGCCGGGTGCCGCTTCTGGGTGTGGATGAAATCAGGGAACTTCATGGGGTCTCGAATGAAGAACACCGGGGTGTTGTTGCCCACGAAGTCGTAGTTGCCTTCCTCGGTGTAGAACTTCACAGCGAAGCCACGCGGGTCGCGGGCTGTGTCCGCAGACCCCTTCTCGCCCCCGACGGTCGAGAACCGCGCGAAGACCTCGGTCCTCTTCCCCACTTCTGAGAGGAATGCCGCAGACGTGTACTGGGTCACACTGTGGGTAACCTCGAAGTACCCGCCCGCGCCGGCGCCCTTGGCGTGTACAACGCGCTCGGGGATACGCTCCCGATCGAAGTGAGCGAGCTTATCGACAAGATGCACATCCTGGAGGAGCGCCGGGCCGCGCTGGCCCGCCGTCATCGTGTTCAAGTCGTCGGGCACTGGTGCACCGAAGCTGGTAGTGAGCCGCTCTCTGTCCTGTGCCATCCGCAACCTCCCATGGTGTCACCGCGAGCCCGAGCCACACGCTCGGCCCGTGGGATGGATGATGCCCTGGGCATGCCAAGGCTCAACCGGCGCTAAAGCATAGGTAATCAGTAATAACAAAGCAATAGCTATTACTACTTCGAGCATGCATATCCATTCCCCGTATCATGACCGGAGATCCGAAGCCGGGCACAGGCATGGTAGGTCGCCTGCCGGGTATCTCAGAACCCACCCCCGAGCGAGAGCGGAGGCGATCCAAGTGCCCCTATGCGGTCTGCTGTTGCTTCCCTGGGCTCTCCTAGCCGCGGAGCCGGTTGTCGAGGTCGAGGAGGATGTATACGCCTACGTGCCCCCGAGCAATGGCGCGGGGCCCATGTGGTGCTCGGGCTCAGCGTGCATCGTTAGGGCTGGGGGCACCGTGTTCGTGTCGGGCACGGAGACCCTGGACGAGGTTCCCCCACTCAACAACGTTCGTTGGACTCTCTGGGCCCGCGGGGATAATGGCTGGCGGCTGCTCCATCGTGACGACGAGGGACTGACCCGGGAGCCGAGCCCTTTGGCCTCCCTTGGCGACGGCCGTCTGCTGCTGTCTGCTAACCCAACGCTGAACCCTCCGGGGACGCCGGGAGGCGGCCCGGCGGAGCCCCAGGTCCTTCGCTTCGACGTACGGCATCCGAGGGGCTCGCCCGAGTCGATGCCGCCCGTCTGGATTGGGGAAACCGCCTTTACGGAGCATTCCTACCGGAGCTTCGCATCCGACGCCGCCCGGCACGAAGCCTTTCTGCTTCAGAACGTCGGCTACGAGCACGCCGAGTGGTCGTTCCTGGAGGACCGAGGCGAATGGACCCACCAGGGCAGGCTGGTATGGCCGGTGGTGGGGGCGCACGACGCTCCGTACTCGCTTCGCCTGTGCTACCCGAACGTGGCGGTGCGCGACCGGAGCGTCTACTTCTGTGGCGTCAGTGACATCATCGAGCCCAACCCAGAATGGCGAGCCTTCAAACAGGACTTGACGGGGCAGGACTGGGACTACGACTTCCGGCGCCTCTTCTATGCGTGGTGTCCCGACGTCGCGACTGGGGAGTTCACACCGTGGGTTGAGGTGGCGTCTCGGGATGACACCTGCGGCTGGATCAGCCCAGGTGATCTGTGGGTGGCAGATGACGGCCGTGTGCATCTGCTATGGACAGAGCGGGCCATCGACGAGAGGCTCCGTGAACGGTTCTTCCCGGAGGCCAAACAGCGCTACTCGCTTGAGTACGCTGTGGTCGAGGGGACACAGGTGGTCGAGCGGCGGACGCTGGTGGAGGGCGGCGATGGTCTCGGCGGGGTGGTCCCGGGGCTAGCGCGGTTCCATGGCACACCCAGCGGCGAGCTGTATGTGCTCTGCTACATCGGCGGCACCCGTCCGGACGGCGGAGCGCAGTCCGAAAACTGGCTGCTGAGACTGAGTCGGGATGGGGCCGTCAGCGAGCGATGGGTCGTCCCCTTCGACCACCCCTTCTCGTCCTTCTTCGCGGCGGGGCCGCGGAACGGTTCCGAGCCCTCGGATGTATTGGACATCCTGGGCGAGTCACCCGACCTCCCCAACACCGTGCGCTACGCGCGGGTCCGGGCTCCGGACACCGGCAACGGCTAGCAGTATCAGGAACCGGCGGACTCGTACTCCTCGTAGAGCTTGTCGAGCCGGTCCATCAGGGCGTTGTACTCGTTGGTGAGGTCCCGGGCTCGCTCCCCGCTCTGGTAGGTGGACGGAGCGGCGAGCATGTCGGTCAGCTCGGCGAGCCGTCCCTCAACCTCGATAATGCGCTCCTCGATCTCAGCGATATCGAACCGGGGGGCAGTGGGAGGGTTGTGCTTCTTGTCCTGCCGTTCACGGCGTTGGCGCTCCCGCCCCTCGGCTCGGCGAGTGGCTTCGTCGACCTCCTCGGCGGCCTTCCGCCCTTCCTCCTGCTCCCTCCGCGCGGCGACCCAAGCCGAGTAGTTCCCGGGGAACACGGAGACGCCCTCATGCTCCATGACGACCAGCCTCTCCACCGTTCGGTCGAGGAAGTAGCGGTCATGGGATGACACGATGAGGGTTCCCTGGTAGTCGATGAGGGCATCCTCGAACACCTCGCGAGAGAGGATGTCCAGGTGGTTGGTGGGCTCGTCGAGCACCAGTAGGTCGGGCCGACTCAGAATCAGCATGGCGAGGGCTACCCGGCTACGCTCGCCGCCCGACAGCACCTCGATCGGCAGGTGCACCATCTCACCCGTGAAGAGGAACCGCCCCAGGAAGGTCCGGAGTTCCTCCATCTTGAGGTCAGGGCGCCCGCGCCCCACCTGCTCCAGAATGCTCAGAGAGGGCTCCAGGTCCTCGCGCTCCTGGGCATAGTACCCGACCCGGACGCTCACCCCGCGACGAACGCGGCCCTCCTTAGGCTGCATCTCGCCAACCAGGATGCGCAGGAACGTCGTCTTGCCGGTGCCATTCGGTCCGACGACGCCGACGCGGTTCTGCCGGTTCAGGACGAGGTTGAGCCCCGAGAAGAGCCGCCGTTCACCGAAACCCATTCCGAGGTCCTCGACGATGGCGACATCTTGGCTGCCCGAGCGGGGTTGGGCGAACCGGAGAGTGGGCCGAGGCCGCTGGAGACTGGGCCGCTCGATACGCTCGACCTTCGCGAGCAACCGAGCCCTGGATTTCGCCATCCGCACGGCCTTCTCGGTGCCCTGATTCATCCGCCAGCGGATCCACTCTTCCTGGCGCCTGATCTCCTTCTGCTGTTGCTCATAGGCACGCGCCTGCACCTCTAGTTCGCGTTCCCTGAGTTGTGAGTACTCCGAGTAGGTGCCCGTCCACTCGCGCACATCGCCGTCCTCTACCTCGACGATCCGATCGCAGACGGCGTCGAGGAAGGCGCGATCATGGGAGATGGCGACATATGCTCCGCGCCACGTGCGGAGGAACTCCTGCAGCCACTCGATGGCCGCGATATCCAGGTGGTTGGTAGGCTCGTCCAGGAGCAGCAGATCCACGTCATCCAACAGCGCCTTGGCCAGGGCCACCCGCCGTCGCTGCCCCCCGGACAGTTGCCCGAGCGGAATGTGGTGGTGATCGGCAGGGAGGCCCAGGCCGGCGAGAATGCGACCCACTCGCGCCTCGAACTCGTAACCCCCCAGGTGATCGTAGCGCTCAAGCAACCGCGAGTGGCGCTCAAGAAGCTGGTCGACAGAGCGGCCTTCGGCGTCGGCGTCTGGCTCCGAGATCAGGTGGCTGAGTTGCTCGATCTCTCGCTCCAGCTGAGCGATCTCGGGCCTGGATCCGGCGATCGCCGAGACGGCCGTGTCGTCCTCCCGAAGGTCCGGGATCTGATCCAAGAGGGCAATCCGCGCATCGGAATGGCGCGTGACCCGCCCCTCGTCGGCACTGTACTCCCCGGTTATGAGCCGGAACAGCGTCGTCTTACCGGCGCCGTTGTCGCCAACCATGCCGATCCGCTGACCGCTGTCGATCTGCCAGGTCACGTTCGAGAACACCTCGACGCCGCCGAAGTGCTTCCCTGCCTTCTCGAACTGCACTAGGATCATCCTGATGTCCCATGGCCCCGTCTGGGCCGCACAGAGTTTGCCTCGCCGCGAGGCCGGAGACAAGGGCGAACCACCCCAGGAAGTGGCCACACCGTAGTGTGTTTCGACTCTTTGACCGCCTTCACCAGCCAGCGTACACTGTCACGCGGACCGCTATTCCCATGGGGGCACGCTCGATGACAGACCAGCGACGCAAGAGCCGTGCGGCATGGCTGTCGGTGGCGTCCAATACAACCCTCGTTGTGCTCAAGATTGCCGCTGGGCTCCTGGTCGGCAGCGTCTCTATCCTCTCCGAGGCCATCCACTCCGGTGTGGACCTGCTCGCCTCGTTCATCGCCGTAATGGCGGTGCGGGCCTCGAGCAAGCCGCCGGACGAGCGTCACCCCTTCGGGCACGGCAAGGTCGAGAGCATCTCGGGGACCATCGAAGCCCTGCTGATCTTCGTTGCGGGCGGCTGGATCATCTACGAGGCGATCCACAAGCTGCTGGCGCCAGAGCCGCTGCAGATGGTGCACTGGGGTGTAGCCGTCATGGGAGTATCAGCCCTGGCCAACGCTGCCGTCTCATCCCACCTCTTCCGCGTGGGCCGCGATACCGATTCCCTGGCGCTCATCGCCGACGGGTGGCACCTTCGGACGGACGTATGGACCTCCCTGGGGGTCGCCCTGGGGATGCTCGCCATCAGTGTCGGCGGGTGGCTTGCCCCCAACCTAGACCTCACCTGGGTCGACCCGGTGATCGCCATCGTGGTCGCCCTGATGATCTTGAAGGCCGCCTACGATCTGACCGGGCAGTCATCGCGGGATCTGGTCGACACCAGCCTACCCGCAGATGAAGAAGAGCTGATCAAGCGGCACATCCGCAGCCAGCATCAGGTCCTGGGCTTCCACCATCTCCGCACGCGGAAGGCGGGGGATCTACGGTTCATCGAGTTCCACCTGATGGTGGAGGCGGAGATGACCGTGCTGGAGTCACATAGGATCACAGAACGGCTCACGGAGTGGATCCAAGAGCACTACCCTAAGTCAACAATCACCATCCATGTAGAGCCCTGCGAACTGAAGTGCCCTCCGCACTGTGTGGCCGGCTGCGTCCTCACCGATGAGCAACGCGCCGCCCGCCGCGCGGATCAGGGCGCTGAAACGCCGCTGGGTCAGTAGCGCCGCAGCAGCTCGAGCATCGCGCGGTCGAGTCGGTGGTCTCCGAGGGCCTCGTAATCAACGTCCGGGCGAGCGCTGTCGAGGATGCCGAAGGAGCCGCGGAAGTTCCAGAGCGCCCAACCCCAACCGGCCTCTTGCCAGAGCTGCAGCCAGTCCTCCATCCATGCAAGGGCCACCGCGTGAGGGGTCTGGTTGAAGCAGCCCCACTCGCCAACATGCACGCCGCAGCCCATGGCCTCGAGCTCCTGCCACGGGAGGATGTACTCCTCGCGCAGACGCTCCTTGTCCCAGATTCCATCGCCCTCGGAAAGCGGCCAGGTGAGTTCAGGCCACTGGTCGGACCCTCCTACCCAGCTCGCACGGTGGTGGCTGATGCGCATAGGGTCATAGCCACGCGTGCTCTGCCCGACCCCAGCGCCCGCCAGTTCGAGAACCGGCACGCGGCCCCAGTTCAGGCCATCGGCGATGATCAAACGGTCCGGATCCTCCTCGCGGATGGCCTCAATGAGCCGTCGGTGCACCTTCAGATACTGATCCTTGGGGATAGCACCCGGCTCGTTCAGTAGATCGAAGCTGAGCTCCTCGCTCGGTACGCCACGGTAGCGTTGGGCGAAGTGGGCCCAGTGGGCGGCGGCGGCCTCGAGCGCCTGATCGTCCGCCCAGATGTCCAGCGGCTCGGCGGGCGGGTTCACGCAGTAGCCAGGGGCGCGATGCAGGTTCAGGTTGACGTGTATGCCTCGCTGGCGCCCCATCTCGATGGCATCATCGACCTGCCCCAGGATGACCGGGTCCATCTCGAGCCACCGGGCTGGATCCGGCTCCGACCAGCACCGGTAGGACATGGGGAGCCGCACGAAGTCGAAACCCCACTCGACGATGCGGTCGAAGTCCCACTCCACGAAGGGCGAGTTCGGCTGATCCGTGAACTTCTCCAACAGGTTGAAGCCCCGCCACCGAGGCAGCTTCACGGCATCCACGGTCTCTTGTCCCCTCGCGCACGGCGCAGCCAATGCTGCTCCCGCTGCCGTAACTCCGAGTTGCAGGAAGCGTCGACGGTCCATTGCATCACCCTGGCCTCAGCAGATCTCTACCCACTCGATGCCCATCGTCTGCGCTGCCACCTTGAGGGCCCCCAGATGATCGCCGTAGCCGACCGCCAGGTGGTGCGAACCCCCTTCGTTGCTGTAGCGAGTTAGGAACTCACAGACGCCGCCCGGGTAGAGCGGCTTCATCTTGAAGTGCGGCGAGCGCACGTCAGACGCAGGACCCCAGTCCTCGACCTCACCCCTGAAGCCGATCATCCTGAGCTTCCCGCCGGGGCCGGTCACCAGGTTCAGGAAGGTCACTTCGCCCGGTCGCTGCACCGAGAACACGCACACCGACGGCTTACCGGGCAGGAAGGCGGAGTCGTTCAGGATGAGGCGCGGCGCTATGTCAGGGTGGGCGAGTCGGTAGTTGGTCTCGGCCATGTGGTTCATGAAGATGGCGTCGCCCGCGAAGTCGATGGTGAACATCTCGGTGAAGTTGGTGTCATCGGTGAGGGCACGCATGAGCATGACTGCAACGGCCGAGGTGGGATCGCCCTCCCCGCCATAGCCGTAGCCGTCGGCGAGCATCTTCGAGATAGCCAGGAAGGGCAACGTCTCGATGCCTGGGTGGTCTACTGCGGCGGTGAAGAGGGGGCAGACGGCCGAGAGCTCCTCCTCGTCGGCCATCGCGCGCAGGCCCAGCTCCACTCGGAGCGACCGGCGGTGGTCTTCCTCGGTCACCGTCGGATCGATGATGAAGTCGTGCCGATCCCGCTCCAGCGCCTGGATGACTCGGCCTTCGGACACGTTGGCGATGTGATCGGCCAGCACCGCGGACGAGAGATGCCGCACCTCCACACCCGTGCGCGCCAGCAGCTCGCTGGGCTCAACGCCTAGGTCGCCCATCCCGTCGAAGGTGTGCCCCAGGATGCCGATGCGGCCGCCATCCAGGCTGCGCGCGGCGGCTGCTCCGCTGATGACGGCCTCCACCTGGGCAAGCGCCTCGGATGAGCGGTAGTGTCCCGTCACGACGTGGTAGGCCCGGCCATGACGCCTCAGAACGCTGCAGAGGTCCTGCACCCCATGCATTCCATGGTTGCTCGACACGTCCTGGGAGCAGAAATCCGCGGTGATCGCATGAATGCGCTGTGTGTTCCAGACAAGCAGGGGCGCGGTGGTCCTAAGGAGCCCCGGCAGAGCGATGAGGCTTGGCGAGTAGGAGAGCAGAACGATGACGATCACGTCGACGTCCTCGGCAGCGAACTCGGCCAGTGCCCCTTCGACATCAGTGCGGCGAGAGAGAGCGTGGGCCGGGAACACCTCCCCGAAGTCCCCCAGGCGCGCGGCAATCTCCCTCGAAAAGCTATCGAGGTCCTCGATCAGGTCGGGCATGCACTCCCGGTAGAGCTCCAGTGTAAGACCGATGTAACCGATCCTAGGCTTCATTTGCGCTGCGCTCCTTCGGTCAGCCGTCACGACACCGCCGCCATAGCCCGCTCGATGAGAGCGCGGGCGTTCCCGTAGAAGATCCCCTCAACCTGGCCCCTCGTCAGGGCGCACTTGCCACTGGCTCGTTTCAGAGCACGCAGAGTCTCGTAAACGAAGAAGGTGAGCTGAAGCGCCCCGCCGGTCTCCGAGGAGATCGACCACGGGTGACGCTCTCGAGTCAGGAAGATGCATTGGCGGTTCACGCAGAGGTGCTTCCCTCGGTGGGCGGTGATGGGTAGGTCTGTACCGAAGAGAAGTCGCTCCGAGGGCACGGCGTTCAGGACCACTTCGATAGTCTCAGCGTCGTCCAGCGCGGCCACGTCGTAGTACAGGTTCGGAAACTGGCGCAGCCGATCGATCGCCTGCTCGATGAACCACGGGCCGTAAGACCGGCCAATGTGCGCCAGGATCACTGAGACGTTGGGGCACTCCACGCAGAGTTCGCAGACCTCGTCTATGTTGCGCGGATCAGCGATCCGGCCCGCCCGAGGCACATGCAGCATGATGATGGCGCGCCGGAAGCCCGCGACTCGACGTGCCGCGCGTGGGACCATATCCACAATCGAGACCTCTTCCGTGGGCCGGTCTACCAAAGCGTGGTAGGGCTTGAAGCCCAGGAACCCGCCCTCCTCCAGGAGCCGGTTCAGCGACCCCTCATCCGCACGCGGATCCAGGAGAGCCAGCCCATGCACTCGAGGGTCCGAGAGTTGGTCGGCGACGTACGCATTGCCGGCATCGATATCCATGTACTTCGAGGGCATCCCGAAGACGAGGGCCTCATGCCGCGTCGCAGGCATGAGGGCGCCTAGGGCCTCGAACAAGTGATCGACGCTGAAGTCGCGCTCGTGGCTTCCGAAGGAGGCCCGGATCTCCGCCTCTGTGGGCGTACGGCTCTGGTGGGCGGTGAGGTAGATGTGGGCGTGGCAGTCCAGGACCCGATCCGGGACGAAGCTCTCAAGCTCCTCCCTGTAGAGCGGCAGATCCCGCTCGCGGAAGTAGTCCGGCTCGCTGATCCAGTGCAGTGTGCTCAGCCCCTTGCGGTCCTAACCCCAGGGTATAGGACATCCATGGCCCGCGCGTAGCGTTCATAGCCCTCGTCATACGCGGGCTTTGTCTCCGGGTTCGGACTGAACGTCCGGCACCCCTCCACCGACCCACCCGGCCACTCGACGGCGCTCTCGTCGCCGGCTGCCAGAAGCCCCAGCAGCGCGGCCCCCCGGCATGCGGCTTCGGGCGCCTCGGTGACGACTACAGGCAGACCCAGGACGTCAGCGAGCATCCCCATCCAGATCACTGACGAGGCCGCGCCCCCGGTGAGCGTCACCTTCTCCCACCGCCGCTCGGCGCCGCTCAAGAGTCGCAGGCAGTCTCTGGCGCCGTAGCACACCGCTTCCATGGCAGCCCGCGCAAGATGAGCCCTGCCGTGGTTCAGGCTGAGGCCCAGGAAGCCCCCTCGGACGGTCGAGTCGAAGGAGGGCGTCGACATCCCGGCGAGGTGAGGCAGACACGTAACGCCCTCCGCCCCCGGCGGCACCGCATCGGCTGCCAGAGCCAGCGCCTGGACTCCGCCGTCACTCTCCAGGAGCCCCTGCAGCCATGAGAGACAGGCTGCCGCCGTCTTGGTATACGCCATGATGAACCAGCCATCGCCGAGAGGGTGGGGCGAGATGGAGAGGCCCCGGCCACCATAGGGCGCCGCATCGGGCACCATGGTGAGCAGTGGCATGGCTGTGCCAAGGGTGCCCGAGAGCTGACCAGGCGCCCGGTTCCCCACCGAGAGGGCGCCCGAGTACTGGTCATTGGTGCCGACAGCCACAGGAATGCCAGCTGCAAGCCCGAGCTCGGCCGCGGCCGAGGAGGTCAACCGGCCAGCCGCGGCCCGCGCGGGCACCACATCACCGAAGGACTCCGTAGGCAACCCGACCAGGTCCGCGGCCTCCGGCCACCAGTCGCCCATCTGGCGGTCCAGGAGCCCCATGGAGCCTCCGTTGGATGGGTCGCAAGCGGCGCGGCCCGTGAGCCGGAGGGCGATGTAGGCCGGAAGCACCAGAGCCCGGGCGCACTGCGCCATCACCTTAGGCTCATGACGACGCAGCCAGAGGAGCTTGGAGATAGAATCGATCGCACTCGGTCGCGGGAGGCCGGTGTGCCTCGTGTAGGCTTCGGCCCCCAGCCGCTCCTCTACCTCGCGCGCCTCGGCCTCGGCTCGCACGTCGAGCCACGCGATAGCCGGTCGGAGAGGCATGTTCCGGTCGTCGAGCACCACGAACGTCTGGCCTTGGGATGAGAGCCCCAGCCCCACGATGTCCGCGCTTGGGAGGCCCTCGCTGACGGCGCGCACACCGTCCACCACCGCACGCCAGTAGGTCTCAGCCTCCATCTCGGCCCAGCCTGGCTGGGGAGAACCCAGCTCATAGGCCTGACTGGACAAGCGTACGGGACGGCCATCCTGGGCGTCGTAGAGCCCGACCTTCGTCGCCGAGGTGCCGAGATCAACACCGATCACTGCGCGCATCGAGGATCCACCTACTCCGCCGGCTCATAGCCCCAATCACTGAACGTGGCCGGACCGTCCGTCTGGACGCCCAGGATGCCTCGGCGCGTGTTGTTACGCTCTGACACGTACACCGTCGGCGACTCAACGAGGGGCTGTCCGTCGCGGAGCACACGTATGCGTACGCGGTCCGTCTCGACGATACCCTCCAGGGTCAGTGCACCGGCGCCAAGCGAGGCGTTCGTTGCCTGCCACCGCGGTTGGCCGGGGAGGGCGAGATCGAGTAGTCGAGCGCCTGCGGCGTCGAGCTCCACGGCGAACCCCTCGCTCAAGTCGGCCGCGGTCTGGAAGAGCAGCGCGACTCTCCCCGCATCCCCAGCGCCGCTAACGGTCACCCGCCACGTGCCCTTCGCGCCCTCGACTAGCTGGTTCAAACCAACGCCCTCGGCTGCGGCGACGAGCGCGCCCCCTGCCCCTAGCGACCACTCGCCCGCCTGAGACTGCCATCCCATACCCAGGTCAGTCGTCGTGCCTGGAGCCTCGACGGTCGCCGTGCCAGTGCCCTCACCCGCGAACCCCCAGAACTCCGCGAGGCCGATCCAGGTCTGGAAGCCGATGTGCCCAGCTCGCTCGGTGATCCCGTCCGGGATCGTCATCCAGGGGCTCTCTGACAGCACCTGCCCAGTCGCGTCGTAGAGCTTCACGCGCGCCTCGCCGGCTCGGGTCTCCGCCTCCAGGAGGTAGTCGGTGTCATAGTGCCAGGTGGCTGACGGGCCCTGCCATAGCTCGCCGAAAGGCGTGGCATACAGCATCAGGCATCCGTTGCCCCACTCGCCCCCCAGCCAGCACAGGAGCCCCGACTCGCGGGTGGGATCGACGAGGAACTCCATGCCGGCTCCGCCAGTCCCCGGCTGCACCCGGACCCACGTGCGCCACACGCGGTGGGTGTCTTTGGTCGGGAGGTGGATAGCCCAGGCTCGCTCCGCGGGCCGCGTCTGCTGGATCCGGTCTCGGGTGCCCGAAGCCCACATCCAGAGCCCCCCGCCCAGCAGTGACCAGTCGGGGTCGTTGCCGAGGCGACGCAGGTTCGGTGGGTCGTCCACGACTGGACTCAGAGGCTCAGCCGCGACGATGGGGCTGCGGAAGCGGGCCGGTCCGCCCGAGGAGAACACCCCTGCGGCCGAACCCGAGCGGGGCCCATCCATCTCCACCCAGGGCCCCTGAGAGATCAGATCCTTGCCATCGCCCGTCAGGAGTTGAACGCGGACCCGGTTGCCCTCGACCACTCCCTCCAACCACACGGCCGTGTACGGCACGAGGGGCGCTGTCGCATCCTGCCACAGGAGGTCACCGGTCGGCCCGGCAAGCCAGAACCCCGTCGCGGCGCCTCCGATGCCGCAGCGGTAGCCACTGCCGGTGTCTGAGGTCGCCAGAAGGGACAGGCCGCACTCCGGCAGTGAGAGGGACGGCTCGACGAGGCACCGGAACGCGCCATCGGTGAAGGAGTCCTCCCAGAGCGCTACTCCCTCCCCCGAGCCACGGTGTATCAGCACTGCTCCGAACTCATTGGCTCGGCCCCACTCTCCGCGGAGCAGGCGCCACTCGGCGCTCTGTGCGCTCTGACCGAAGCTCAAAAGCGACACGGCTGTCATGATCGTCATCGCGACAATACCTCCACGCCCTAGCATGGGCTCTTCACTCCTTGCATTGAGGATCGAAACTGGGCACCGACAAACGCTCGCCTCCGCGCTGCGCGGATTCATGAGCAACAATCCCAGGGGCCGTCATAGCCACCGCTTCGTAGACGTTCACAGATGGCTCCCTGTCCTCGACCACCGCAGAGACGAACTCGTGGGTTAGGAACGGGTGGGATCCCCCATGGCCCGAGTCATAGCGCATGGCATCGGGCAGCAGATGGGCGTAGTCGCGCGGGGGAGGCGCGTCTCCGCCGTCCATGGACCGGATGACGTAGGGTTGGCCGGACCAACTACCGGCGAACAGGGAACAGCGAGTGCCCATCCACTGGGCCCGCTCGCCGTGGTTCCACACATTCCACATCACGTTGCTCCGGCATATGTGTCCGCGGTCGGTGGTGAACAGGGCGCACTCGTTATCGAAGGGATTCCCATACAGGTTGTCCACAAATCCCTGGTCACCGCCAGCGGTACCGACGCACGCCACGCTCACCAGGCGCTCGCCCGTGACGCCGACAAGGAAGCCGGTCGAATGGGTAGGGTAGAGCTGCGGCGGTAAGCCGTAGCGCCATGTGCGCTCGCCATCCGCAAAGGAGAGCGGGTCGCCCGCGGCGCCGATGGCCGGATGATAGTACTCTACCTCCGAGTACATCAACTCGCCGAATGCACCGTCCTGATAGAGACGGCGGGCCGTGATCGCGTCCGCGCGGTAGTAGCTCGTCTCTGCCATCATGTACCGGACGCCAGTGCGCTCCTTGGTCTCCACGAGCAGCGCGCACTCCTCTAGGGACACCGCCGCCGGCACCGCCGAGAGACAATGCAGCCCCCGGTCCATCACCGCTACACAGTGCCGCGCATGGTCGGGCGCCCCGGAGAAGATGGCCACGGCATCGAGTCGGTCATCCTGTAGGAGTTCCTCAAGCGACTCATAGGCCGTGTCGCACTGGTAGCGTTGCTGGAGATGCGCGCGCCGATCGGGCAGCAGGTCGCTGACAGCGACGACCTCGGCCAGCGGGTGTTCGTGGAAGTGGAAACTGGCGCCGAACCCTCCTCCCACGACACCGATCCTGATCTTGCCCTCGCCGCTCATTGGTCGCCTCCATCGCCGTCGGAGACGAGCGTCAGGCTCGCCTCATCATAGGTTATGTGCCCCTCATCATAGGGACCATCAATGCGACTCTCGAGCAAGAAGCGTACCCGGGCTGTGCTCGCCTGTGCCGGGAAAAGCACCTCAAGCCGCGTCCACTCGTTCGGCACGGCCGCCTGGATCGAGCGGTGCTCAGCCACAACTTCGCCCGTCCGCCCGATCTCCTGTATCCGCAGGACGGCGCTGTCTCCAGGGCTGGCGCCGAACCCCTTGCCTCGCAGGTCGCAGCCGCGAACCCAGACCGATGCTTGGTACTCCGCCCCTTGCGCGACGGCCACCTCCTGGAACACCATGGTAACCGCCGCCTCGTGCCCGTGAGTTCTGAGCGCCTCCTGGCCCGCATAGTAGACCGGCAGCCCCCAATCGGGGTGGATGATGTAGGCCGACTCTGGGTAGACGTACGCCTGTCCTGCGCCCGCGAACAGGTAGCGCCACCCGCCCGTCTCACCCGAAGCGCCCAGCCGGCCCAACACGCCGCTGAAGCCCGCCTCGAAGCCGGGGTTCGCGAGGAGATTCCCCGCCGTCCTCGCGGCGACGGAAAGCCGAACCGGGGGATGGCCCGCTGGTCCCCGTCCGGGGACGAGCTCCAGCGCTTGGCAGATGGCCTCGCCACCGTTGTCATTGCGGAAGCGCACCTCGATCGCGCCCGCGACAGGCCTGAGGGGCTCCAGCACCAGGTGGGTCGCGCGACCCAGTCCCCCCGCTGTGGCGGCAACGTCAACATCCTCCAGCATCACCTCGCCGTTCACGAGCACGGTGACGGCGGCATGAAGAGAGGCGGTGCTCCGGCGCGACTCGGCTAGGTGGATCACCAGATGGTAATCCCCCGGGGGCACAGTGAACGTATACGCGAACTCCCTGCCATGCGCCCCGTACCGGTACAGCTCCGCATCGTCGGTCCCAGCCACCTGATGCAGCCGCCGTGCCGTCCACCACGCCTCGCGGATAGCGTCCGCCTCATGGCCGAGACGAATCGTCCACTCGGTGGCTGGTCGCCACGCGTGCCCGTTGGTATCCACGTAATCCTGCCGGTGAGGGTACCCGAAGATCACACGCTGAGCCTCAGGCCGGCCCTGGACGGTCTTGGCCGACGGTGGTTGGGGGCTGGAGCCGAACTGGGCTCCGTCGAGCACGATCTGTCGACCCGCCGAACGGGGGTTGCCCTCGCCCCGAACGACGATCCGCAGTTCATGCGGCCCCGGTCCCAGGCCACCGCGTCGCCACGCTACAGCGCGATGACGGGTTTGAGGGCACCACAGGTCCAGACCGCGTAGCTGGCGCTCGCCGTCGATATACACATCGGCGAGCCCACCGCGAGGCCCATAGCGAGCTGCAATCTGCAGGTGGTCGCCATCGAACACGAGCTTGGCTTCGTCGCCAGGCGCGTCGCCAACCACAGCCATCCGCCCCGAATCGGACGCTCGGACCGAGGGGCGCCAGTCTCCCTCAAACTGGAACGCCGTCTCCTCGACCGCTCGCGCTGGGTCGCCAATGCCCACGATGCGCACGGGCAAGCCGCTCAGATGGGTGACCTCCGCGAGGTGGTCGCCACCGCCGAGAGGTCGGCATGACCAGGTGTCGATCACGGCGCCACCTACGGTCACCTCACGGGGCATGAAGGCCAATCGGAGGCGCTCTGTGGTCGCCTCGAGGGGCGAGACGACGGTATAGGCAACGTCGTTCGGCTCGTAGGTGACCTCGCGTATGGTGCCGGTCGAGTACAGGATGTGGTTCTCACCGGACGCGCCGAGCTCGGGCATCCAGGCAAGGGTGTTGAGGACATGCTTCAGGGCCATCGGGTGCGCGATCTTGAACCACGCTCCGGCCACGATAGCGCCACCCATGATGTTGTCCTCGACAACACCCGTCGGGTGGAAGTCATAGGTGGCCAGAATGGCCTGCCTCCGGCCCACCTCCGTGGCCCACGGATCGCTCGCCACAGCGCCGTACTCGAGCCAGACCGGGGCCAACTCCATCGGGCCGTACCAGAGGGAGAGCCCACAGCAGCTTGAGGACTCAGGGTAGGCCCAGGCGCCAGAGTAGACCCCGCCCATGGAGTGCGGGCTGACGCTGGTGCGGTTCAGGAAGAGGGACATGATGTTCCGCGCGTCGGTCCGCCAGTTGGGGAACTCATCCGGGTGCTGGATCAGGTAGCGACACACGAACTCGGTGACGTTCTCGGCCTGAACGGGGTCGTTCCAGTCCCAGTAGTTCCGGCCCCAGGTGTCATCCGTCAGCCAATCTGGCAGGAGCACATCCCGCAGGTACGCAACCCCCGCCTGCCGCGCCTGCGGCACGATCCCGTCGGGCCCCTCGACGCCCATCGCGATGAGCTCGTCCAGGAAGCACAGGATGAACACGACTCCGCCGGTCTGGAGATCCTCCCACGGGACATCCTCGGGGTTGGCATACCGGCCCCAGGGTGGCGACCCTGGCCGCGTATCGCAGTGCTGCGCGAGCTGGATCCCCCAGCGCGTGGCGGCCTCCAGCCAACGCCGTTCGCCCGTCAAGCGGTAGGCCTGCACGAGGGCGTACCCCACCTCCCCCACGATATCCAGCTGAATGAAGCCGTGGGGATCGGCATGACCGTAGGGCTTGCCCTTGGTTGGGACACTGATGGGGAACCCCGGCCAGGAGTGCTCCTCATCGGTTAGCTCATGGGCCAGCAGCACGTCGACCGCGGCATAGAGGTGAGCTATCGCGGCGGCGTCGCCCGAGTAGCGGTAGTAGTCCGTGAGGCCCGATAGCACGTACGCCATCCGCTGCCCCAGATCTCCATTGTCCCAGTCCCCAAGGGGGGGCAAGGAGATCGTGCCATCGTCTGAGACGTTCCAGGCTCCGCTGTACACGTAGTGCGGAGCCGGTGTAGGGGAGGTAGCCCAAGGGTAACGCAGCAGCGTATCGGCCGCGACGCGGGCGCGCTCGTCGAACTGCCCGTTCGGTTCGGCGTACCACGGGGCAATGATGCCATCGGCATCTAGCACGACATCGTGAGCATAGTGCCGGTCGCCATCCTGGCCGGCAGCGGGCAGAACACACAGGAGTAGCAGCACAACAGGAAGAACTCGACACACGAGCACTATGATCCGCCTCCGATGACGACAGGTTCCCTGTGGACACTCTTGTGGCCTGTTCCCGGCGCGGCAACTTGTGGTGCAAGTTCAGCGTTACCGAGAGGAGACGCCCCATGCCTTACGCCATCAACCGTCGCCAACTCTTCTCAGGCGCGACGGCTCTAGGGGCCGGGGTTGCTGCCGCTTCGCGAGCGGCCGCGCAGCCGGTCGCCTTCGGCCGTCCTCAGATGACTGTGACCCTGAATAGCAGCACCATCCGGCCTGCTCCCCTATTGGACAAGATACGGATCGCTCGCGAGGCGGGCTACGACGGCATCGAGCTGTGGATAGACGAGCTGGAGTCCGCGGAACGCGACGGCCCCGGGGTCGACGAGCTACATGAGATCCTTCACGACCACGGCCTCTTCGTACCCAACATCATCGGACTGTGGAACGCGATGCCAGCCGAAGAGGAGGCCTGGGCCGGGGCTCTCGAGGAGTCCAAGCGTCGCATGGACCTCTGCGTCAGGGTGGGCGCGGAGCATGTCGCGGCGATTCCTCAGCCCGACCGGCCCGGTATCGACATCCTGTGGGCAGCGGAGAAGTACCGCGAACTCCTCGACCTGGGCGAGACGATGGGCATCACGGTCGCCGTGGAGTTCATCGGGTTCTTCCAAGGAGTGAATCGCCTGGGGCAAGCCGTGGCCATCGCCATTGAGTCCCGCCATCCTAGCGCGTGCGTTGTTGCCGACACGTTCCACTGCTTCCGCGGTGGCTCCATGTTCGAGGGTCTGCAGCACCTCCAGGGCTCCGTGCTTGCCGTCATGCACTTCAACGACGTGCCGGGTGACATTCCGCAGAGCGAGCAGGGCGATGAGCACCGACTGCTCCCCGGAGACGGCATCCTGCCTCTGGTGGAGATCGCGACGACGCTCTCCGACATCGGCTTCGCCGGACCCCTCTCGCTGGAGATCTTCAGCCAGGCCCTCTGGGAGCAGGACCCTCTAGAGGTGGCTAAGGAGGGTGTGCGGCGCATCCATCGCGTCCTCGATGATGCTGGCGTGGGGCACTCGCCAGGCCCTGACCACCATCTGTAGAGGCCTCCGTGGGCTCCGGGGCGCAGGTGGCGGGACGTGCCCGCTGAAACAGAAGGCTTGAGCCATCAACATCGAACAGGGGCAGCCCCTATGACCGCCATCCTACCCGTCGTGCATGTCGAGGCGACCACACTGCCCGAGGGATGGGAGAAGGCCGTCCTCGCGGCGTGGGAGCAAGGCACACCCATAGCGACCCAGTACGATCAGGAGGGTGACCCTCCGAGCCGCGATGTCTTCCTGGCGCTCCGCATCGCGGACCCGATGGCCGAGCCTCGGATCCACCGGGCCTTCCCGGGCGGGATTGAGGACCTCGAGGTCTACCGCCAGGAGGTCCTGTACGGCGTTCACGATCACTGGGTGGATCCCGCAGCGGGCAAGTGGGAGTACACCTACCACGAGCGCCTCACCGCCTACGATACGCCCGGAGTCAGTCCGGTTGACCAGCTCCAGGGCGTTGTGGACGCTCTGGTCGCCGCGCCGCACACGCGACGCGCTCAGGCGGTGACCTGGAAGGCCTGGATGGATCCTGGTGTGATCGATCCTCCCTGCCTCCAGCGGCTGTGGTTCCGGATCTTCGACGACACCCTCGTCCTCGCCGCCCACATGCGCTCGAACGACGCCTTCAAGGCGGCATTCATGAACATGTATGCCTTCACGGACCTGCAACGGGAGGTCGCCGAGAGGGTCAGCGAAGGCTTGGGCCGCGCTATCCGAGTGGGACCCTACGTCCACTGTGCTGATAGCTTCCACATCTACGGATCCTACTTCCAGGAGTTCGAGGGCTTCCTCAAGAGCCTCGAGCAACGCACCTTCGAGCAGCGGACCTACCGCACAGAGGACGTGCAGCCGATCATCGAGGAAGCCCGGGAACGTCTGCGGGCTACACTCGACCTAGAGGCACGCACAGGCCGCAAGGGGTTGTAACCACGCCCCAGACAGGAGGCTACCAGACAGATGACAGATGCAGCAGCGAGGCTCACGCGACGGGAGTTCATCGAGGCCATCAGCGCCGTCGGCGTTGGAGCCCTGGGCATTGGCTGGGCGCAGGCTCAGGATGGCGGGGCGGGCGGGCCCGATGACGACCGCAAGATACGGATCGGCGTGGTGGGCGGAGGCTTCGGCGCCGCATTCCAGTGGCATCTGGACCCCAACTGCGTCGTCGCCGCTGTCAGCGACCTCCGACGTGATCGATGCGACCACCTGATGAGCACTTACGGCTGCGATCGGCCGTACGACTCGCTCGAGGAGCTCATCCTTGATGACAGCCTCGATGCCGTCGCCGTCTTCACCGGCGCCCCCGACCACGTCCGCCACTGTGTGCAGGTGATGGACACGGGGAAGCACTGCATCTGCGCCGTGCCGGCGGCCATCAGCCTGGAGGAATGCGAGGAGCTCATCGCGGCCAAGGAGCGCAATGGCGTCCGCTACATGATGGCAGAGACGAGCCACTACCGAGCGCCGGCCATGCTCATGCGCCAGATGATCCAGGACGGCCTCTTCGGCGAGGTCCTCTACTCCGAGACCGAGTACTACCATCCCGCCAAGAAGGGCAGCGCGGAGAGGCAGAGCCTGTGGTACTTCAACGGCGAGCCCACATGGCGTCACTGCTACCCGCCCATGCACTACATCACCCACTGCACCGATTTCGTCGTCGGGGTCACCGGTGAGCGGTTCACGGCCGTCTCGTGTATGGGAAGGGGCGCGACTGTCGAGGAGGACCCGGAGACCGCTGACAACCAGTACGACAACCCCTTCGACTCCGGCATATCGATCATGCGAACCGACCGCGGGAACATCTCGCGCTGCAACCGCTCCCGTATCTACTACGCCCACGGTGAGAGGGCCCAGTGGTTCGGCGAGAGCATCGCCGCCTTCATGCCGAGCTACGCCGGACAGCCCTTCGTCATCAAGCGTGAGGGGGAGCCTGATATCACGACCTTGCCCAGCTACCTGCACCTCGTGCCGGAGCCGATGCGCGTGTCCAGCGGGCATGGAGATTCCCACACCTTCATCACCCGGGAGTTCATCCTGGCACTGCTGCAGGACAGAGAGCCGGCGCTGAACGTCTACGACGCCGTCGCGGACACGGCGCCCGGCATCGTCGCCCACCAGTCGGCCCTCAAGGGAGGCGAACTGCTGCCCATCCCCAGTTTCGACCCGGCGTAGGTGTCACCGAGCAGGAGCGGCGGTCAGGAAAGCGTCGGCGCGAATCCGCAGTTTGGTCTCGCCCCCGTCGTGGCCGACGGTGACCGTAGCGAACCACCCGTCCAGAGCATCGAGTTCCATCGTGGGGCCTACGGCCACTGCCTCGTGCGTCAGGTAGGCCAGCCCTAGCGCGTCGAGGGATCTGGCCCACTCGCCGTGCGCCTGATGGTATGCCTTCTGCGCGTAGTAGATACGCTGGAGCACGACGCGTCCAGCATAGGTTGGATCGGGCCGGAACGCCTCGGTTCCCACTTCCGCGTCTGAGAACTGCACGTAGCCCCACGTTTCGGGCCGGTGCATGTCGATGGTGCCCTGCGGCGACCAGACCCAGTTGTGCTCCGGTCGACCCGCCACCTTCACGTAGTCGATGCCGTCGATGACGGTATCCCACTCGACACGGCTGAAGTTGATGCGCCATTGGTCGCCAGGAGCCGGAGGGCTTGGAACCCTCGAGTAGGCCGCGAGCGCCGTCCACGGGAAGGCCATCTCGACAGACCAGAAGCGGTCCTCGTCGCGGCAGTCGTTCAGTGTCCCCTCGATGTGGACCGCGGTCCGAAGCCCCTCGATGTCCCAGTCGTTTAGCGCGGGGCCGCCCTCCCGGTATGGCTTCACCAGCCGCAGGTCCCACACCGTGTTGAGGGCATTGATCTCGATCTCGTAGTACTGGTGATTGTCGGCGTCGGGATCGATGAAGACCTCGAAGTCATTGTCGTGGAAGATGACCGAGTCGCGTTCGGTAAGCGTCGCCCAGATGTGGGGCTCCTCGAGACGCGCGCCCACGTACAGGTAGTCATCGTCCCACAGCATCTTGGCGCGCGTGGCGTGAAGGGGGGCGAGCATCTGCTCACCCTCGATGTCCACGAACTCCTCAGTCCATGGCGCAGCCTGCCAGGCAAGGTCATCCAGTCGCCCATCGATCACCGGCGCCGGCTCTGCACGGTACGCCACATACCCTCGAGGATGAGTGAAGCTCGGCAGATCGGGGACCAGATCCGGGCCAGCGCCCACAGCCAAGCCTGTCAGCAGCGTGCATCCAAGGCTCAGGCCTATCATCGCTATCCCTCCGACGCAACCGAGCAGTGGGGCGGGTTGACGTAGTCGTGGTACGCTTCACGGACACGGCCCCGCGCGGCATCGCCAGCGTGAACGTACAGGCGATAGCGGAAGGTCACGTCGCTTTGGGCTGGCATGACCCAGTCCCCGCGCTTGCCAGACTCCGGTTCGAAGTGACTGACACCGAAGGAGTTCGCGGTCATCAGACCATAGTTCCTCACGTGCCAGTACACAGGGTGCCCAAGGTTGCGGGGGTGGTCGAGGATGGCGATGCCGGCATGTACGCCGTCGATGGTCCCGGAGTAGTCGCACCAGTGGGCGCGCTTGCCCCAGGTCTCGTCCTCGTTCACGCCGCCGAAGCTGTTCTCAATCGTTCCCGCGGGAGCGTTGATCTGCGGATTCACCCGGACGGAGAGCATCCCGCCCTCCTTCGTGTCCCCGAACAAGACCGCATCCTCACCGGTCTTGAGCGTGATCGTGAAGTCGACGCACCGCATGCTCTCGGGAAGGGCGTAGAACCGGATGTTCCTGTCCTCGTTGAGGATCCTGCGACCAGCCGCCGTGACCCACTCGCAGCGCTCCGCGATGGCGGCTGTTACTGGGCCCGACGTCATGGCCTCGAAGTCCTGGTGGACTGTGCGGCCGTGTCCCTCCTCCTCGGACCAGTTGTCCGTGCCGTTGACCAGACCATGGGCGACCCATACTGACCTATGATGAGCATGGTCGTACCCCGGTGTGCCGCGCTTCTCGATCCGGCGAGTCATCTCCACACCATCGGGGCCCGTGATCGGGGATAGGTACGGCCGAGCCAGGTCCGGCTGGTGCAGGTAGCGGGTGAAGAGCTGACCGTTGATGGCTACCGACACGGAGCCCTTGCCCTTGCGCAGTCCAACGCCGCAGGATGGGGAACCGGCCCCCGCCTGGATGCGGAAGACCTTGCTCTGACCGGCGGACAGTCGGTCGAGGATGAAGTGGAGGCGGCGCCCATCGGGGCCGCGTTCCACCTGGCCCGGTAGTCTCGTCTTGCCCGCGACGAGGGCCACGACATCGGGCAGCTCAGTGCCCGCCGGCAGGGGGAGATAGCACGGGGTGTTCAGGCGGGCGTGAGGACCCGCGTTCACGGTGAGTCGTAGGGACTCGGGGGCGCTCATACTGCTTCCTCCTGGATGCTGATCTGCCGCATCGGGCACGCTGTGCTTCGCGAGGATGGCGCGGGCGCCCTCCACCAACCCTTGGCCGCATATCGCGAAGCGCTTCATGACTCGCGGATCGTGGCCTGGTATGAGATGGCCAGCGGCGGCCACAGAGGACGTGCTGGAGGCATGCCGGCGGGGCCAGCGGGAGGTCGACGCTCTGGTCTCCGGACCATGGGTTCATGCCCCCGCTCTGGTGTGAGGAGGGGCATGGCTCCGAGTCCGGAGTGTAGCCCAAGAAAGGGGTTCAGTACTCGGGTCGGCCTTGCCGAGGACCGACGAACAGCCAGAGGATCAATCCGCACCAGGGAAAGAACCACAGCCCGAGGATCCACAAAACCTTCACCGTTGCCGAGGCGCGCGATCCGAGCGTATGAACCATCGCCCAGATAGTCAACCCGATCCAGATGAAGCTGCAACACCCGCCGCCAACCTGAGCGTACACATTCTGGATGAGGCTATCCATGGCCCTCCCCGTCCCGTGTTGCATACCACCCCTATATAGAGCCCCAGGGCGGGGTGGATGGGTAGTCAGAGGCTCTCGGCGGGCAAAACAACCACCCGACGTCCCTCGCGCCTCAGTCGCCCCTCAGCGAAAAGCCGCACGGCCTCAGGATAGGCGGCACACTCCTGCTCGAACACCCGTGCCGCCAGTGAGTCGGCGTCATCGTCCTCCATCACCGGAACGCATCGCTGCACGATGATCGGACCGCTGTCGTACTCCGCGTCGGCGAAGTGCACCGTGCATCCCGACACCTTGCAGCCGTACTCCAGTACTGCCTCATGCACCCGATGCCCATAGCAGCCGTGTCCGCCGAAGGAGGGGAGCAAGGCGGGATGGATGTTCATAACCCGCTCGCGGAGGTGCTCCGGCGGGTTATAGAGGGAGAGGAAGCCCGCCAGAACCACCAGCTCTGGGTCATGGGGACGGAGGACGGCGTTGATCGCCTCACTGAAGGCGGCGCTGTCCGGGTAATCGGACCGGGGCACTGTGTAGGCCGGTATGCCCGCCTCCTCCGCAACCGCCAGGCCTCTGATGCCAGGCTTGCTGGAGACGACCGCCACGATCCGTGCCCCCCCCAACTCTCCGCGCTCAGCGTACTCGAGCAGATTGCCGAGGGTCCGCCCGCCGCCCGAGAGCAGCACGCCCACGCGCAGTCCGTCGCTCACGAGAGCACCCGCCCCTCGATGCGCACCGAGGCTGGGCCGTCCCAAGCCTCAACCTCGCCGACAACCTGGGCCTCGATGCCGCCGCGACCCAGGCACTCGATCGCGGCGTTCACTGCCTCCGCTGACACGACCGCGACCATGCCGAGGCCGAGGTTGAAGGTCCGAAGCATCTCGGCCTCCTCGACAGGTCCGGCCTCGGCGATGAACCGGAAGATGGGTGGCACGTTCCAACTGCCACCCCGCACCACCGCGCGCATCCCGTGGCGCAGAGCGCGGTTCACATTCCCCGGCAGTCCTCCGCCGGTGATGTGCGCCAGCCCTTTCACGGGAACCCGTGCCATGAGGTCGAGTACGGGCCGGACATAGATGCGCGTGGGCTCCAGCAGTTCCTCGGCGACGGTTCGTCCGCAGCCGGGCAGTTCATCGCCGATACTGAGCCCTGCTGAGCCGAAGACCGCGCGCCGTGCAAGGGCATACCCGTTGGAGTGGAGCCCTGATGACGGTAGACCGATCAGCGCGTCGCCTGCCTCCACCCTCTCGCCGGTGATCAGCCGCTCACGGTCCGCGATGCCCACCGCGAAGCCCGCCAGGTCATACTCGCCCTCTGCGTAGATGCCAGGCAGCTCGGCCATCTCGCCGCCGAGGAGCGCGCACTCGGCGCGCCGGCACCCCTCGGCAACGCCAGCGACGATGCGCTCAACGGTTCCCGGCTCCAATGTGCCCACGCCGATGTAGTCGAGAAAGAACAGGGGCCGGGCGCCCTGACAGAGGATGTCATTGACGTTCATGGCCACGTTGTCGATGCCCACGGTGTCGTGCACACCCGCCGCATAGGCTACCTTCAGCTTGGTGCCCACACCGTCCGTTGCTGACACGAGGACGGGTGTCACGATCCCCGTGAGGTCGGGCTGGTACAGCCCTCCGAAGCCCCCGACCCCCGCCAGAACCTCCGGACCGTGTGTCGAGGCGACGGTCCGGGCGATGCGACGCACCGCCTCCTCGCCCGCCTCGATGTTGACGCCCGCATGGGCATAGGTGAGTCCGGGCGGTGTGCCGTCGAGAGGATCGTCCTTCATCGTGACTCCTTCGTAATGGGTGGACCGTCACTCCCCGGCTAGCGTAGCGGAGGGGTCTAGCGCCAGTTTGGTCACACGGAAGGGCTCAGGCACCTCGCAGGGGTACCTGCCGTCGAAGCAGGCGCGGCAGAGGTGCTCCTTGTTCACACCCACCGCGCGCACGGTATTCGATAGCGAGAGGAAGCCCAGCGAGTCAGCTCCCAGGTGGGCACGGATCTTCTCAACGTTCATGCGATGGGCGATCAGGTCGCTCTGCACTGCCATATCGATGCCGTAGTAGCACGGGAACTTGACGGGGGGACTCGTGATCCTGAGGTGGACCTCAACGGCTCCCGCATCCCTGAGGAGCTTCACCTGCTGGAGCGTGGTGGTGCCGCGGACGATGGAGTCGTCCACAACGACCACTCGGCGGCCCAGCAGGTTCTCGCGCAGGGGTGCGAGCTTCAGCCGCACCCCCAGTTCACGCATGGACTGCTCGGGCTGGATGAATGTGCGCTGGATGTAACGGTTCTTCACCAAGCCCTCCATATAGGGGATCCGGCTCTCCTCGGCGTACCCTACGGCGGCCGGGTAGGCTGTATCAGGCACGGGGATAACGATATCAGCGTCAGCGGGATGCTCCCTCGCCAGCAGGTTCCCCATCCGTCTGCGGACCTGCCAGAGGGAGGTCCCATACATCGTTGTATCCGGCCGCGCGAAGTAGACGAACTCGAACAGGCACATCGCCCGCGCCTGGAGCGGCTCCACCTGCTCCGCGCGGAGCCCGGATTCGTCGAGAGTCACGCACTCGCCCGGCTCCAGCTCCCTAAGGAAGTGAGCGCCCAGGGGCGGGAAAGCGCAGGTCTCCGATGCCAGGATGTGTCCGCCATGGCCAGGAAGCTCTCCCAAGCAGAGCGGGCGCACGCCCCAGGGGTCCCGAATCCCCATCACCTGGGACGGCGTGCCGATCACGAGGCTATACGCGCCTCGGATGCGGGAGAGGCAAGCCTTCACCGCCGCCTCGATGTTCGGCGCATCCATGGACTCGATGAGCCTCACGATCAGCTCGCTGTCAACAGTTGTGCCGAAGCGCATCCCCTCGGCTTCGAGTTCGGCGCGCAGCTCCATGGAGTTGACCAGATTGCCGTTGTGGGCGAGCACGAAGGGTGTGCCCCTGAAATGCCCCTGGATAGGCTGGGTGTTGCACTCCACGTTGCTGCCAGTGGTGGAGTACCGGGTATGACCCACCGCGACGTGGCCGCGGAACCCGGAGACGATCTTCTCATCGAACACTTGGGTGACAAGCCCGAGGCGTTTGTGCGTGGTGGTTGTTACGCCGTCGCCGACACTGATGCCAGCCGACTCCTGCCCCCGGTGCTGGAGTTGGAACAGAGCATAGAAGCAGATGCGCCCGACCTCGGTAGTGGCGGGGGCGCACACGCCAACTACGCCGCACGCCTCACGGGGGGACTCGGTATCGCAGGCATCCAGCATGCCTCTTACTGCCTCCACTAGGGGGATGGGGAGAGGATAGCAGGATGCGTCAAACACCGGAAGCCGGACCGTAAGGCGGTCAGCTCTCCAGCTCCGCAGCCGCTTCCTCGATGGCCTTCGCCATCTCGGCGCGTTCGTCCTCTAGCCGGGCGGCGAGGTCCGCGTCCTCGATCGCCAGCATCTGCGCCGCGAGCACGGCCGCGTTCGTGGCCATGTCGATCCCGACGGTCGCGACCGGCATTCCGGAGGGCATCTGGACAGTCGAGAGCAAGGCGTCCAGGCCCGCTAGCTTGCCACCCGCCAGGGGCACGCCGATGACGGGGAGGGTGGTGGCACCGGCGCAGACACCCGCCAGATGGGCGGCCAACCCCGCGCCGGCGATCACCACGCCAACGCCTCGGTCGCGCGCCCCTCGGACAAGCCGATCCACCCGTTCGGGGCTGCGGTGCGCCGAGGCGACGGTCAGCTCATACTCCACTCCCAGCTTGCGGAGCATGGCGGCAGCCTTGGACATCGTCGTCAGATCGGACTTACTGCCCATCAGAATGAGGACGCTCTTCGCCATAGTGACCTCCGTCCGGTGCCGGCCAGGCCTCGCTAATGGCTCACCGCCGTCGCGATGTCCTTGCGGTACGCGGCTCCATCGAAGGCGATCTTGGCCGTCGCTCGGTAAGCCCTGTCCCGCGCCGCCGCTACTGTGGGCCCGGTCGCGGTGACGCCGAGGACCCGTCCCCCGTCGGTGACCAGCTCGCCGCCTGCCATCTTGGTCCCCGCGTGGAACACCACGACACCCTCGTCGGCTTCGGCCTCGGGGATGCCTGTGATGGCCCTGCCGCGCTCATAGCGTCCAGGATATCCCTCTGCGGTCATCACCACGCACACCGCCGCATCGGACTTCCACCTCACGTCCACCTCATCCAGGCGGCCGGAGGAGCAGGCCTGCAGGATCTCGATGAGCGGCGTGTCCAGCCGTGGCATCTGGACCTGGGTCTCCGGATCGCCGAACCGGGCATTGAACTCGAGCACCTGAAGACCCCTGTTCGTCAACATGAGGCCGACGTACAGGATCCCACGGAACCTAATACCTTCGCCCAGCATCCCCTGGATTGTGGGCTTGACGATGCGCTCTAGGGTCTCGGAGCGGAGAGCGTCGTCAACGAGGGGAACCGGGCTGTAACAGCCCATGCCTCCGGTATTGGGCCCTTCATCGCCATCCCGGGCCGCCTTGTAGTCGCGTGCCGGTTCCAGGGGAACGACGGTGGCTCCATCGGTGAAGAACAGCAGGGACATCTCCTGGCCTACCATGAACTCCTCGACGACGACCCGGTCGCCTGCGGCCCCGAAGACGCGCGCCTCCATGATCTGCTCGATGGCGTCGTAGGCTGCGCGGAGGTCCTTGCATATGAGGACGCCCTTGCCCGCCGCGGCCCCATCGGCCTTGAGCACGATAGGCGCGCCCTTCCTCTCGACGTAGGCACGGGCGTCATTGGGGTCATCGAACACGGCGTAGTCGGCGGTGGGGATCTTGTGCCGGCGCATGAGGTTCTTAGCGAAGACCTTGCTGCCCTCGATACGGGCAGCGGCCCGCTTGGGACCGAAGACACGGAGCCCACGGGCGATGAACTCGTCCACGATCCCGTCGATCAGGGGCGCCTCCGGTCCGACGATGGTGACGTCGATCCCCTGCTCGCGGGCGAAGTCGGCCATCTCGCCGATACGGTCGGGCGTGAGGTCGATGTTCTCGCCCACGGTCGCCATGCCAGGATTCCCTGGGGCACTGAAGATGCGGTGCTCGCCCTCTTGGCTGATCCGCCACGCCAGGGCGTGTTCCCGACCACCACCGCCTACTAGAAGTACCTTCATGTGGGCTCCTCTCGACTCGCCGAGTCAGCGTCATCCTCGGAGGGATGCCCATTCACCGCCGGCGCCGCCCCAACCTCTGTGGGTGGACCCTCCCGTGCCCGGTCCGCGATCTCCTGCAGTTCCGCGAGCAGCCTCCCCTCGCGCTCCCGCCGGCCCTTCTGCACCGCGCGCACGTTGTCCCAGGAGTGGAGGAACATGAGAACGCCGGCGTAGCCGAAGGCCAGGACCTGGGCCGAGAGCAGGATCCAGCCCCATGGATCGGGGAGGTCAGTCGCCCGTCGCAGTGCCGTGACGATGAGTGCCAGGCCCATGATGCCGACGTAGAGGTTGCGTGTGCGGTGGACCGCGATCTGGGCGGCGATCAGTAGGACGCCGATGCCGACCAGGAAGTACCCGATACAGTCGAGTCCGGCCCGCCGGAGCATCTCGCTCCATAGGCGCATAGAAGCCTATCCTCCCTCACCGTGCCCTTGCCGCGAAGAGACCGGTGGAGGCTCCGCACTCTGGGGCGCTAGGTCGTCGAAGCGGCGCCAGTGCCGGAAGAACGCTACCCGCGCGACGCCAGTGGGACCGTTACGGTGCTTACCGATGATGACCTCGGCGTGCTCAGCGTCGCCCTCCTTCGACTCTCTTGGCCCAGCATCCTTATCCCCGTCCCGAAGCTGCTGGTAGTATTCGGGCCGATAGAGGAAGGCGATCACATCGGCCTCGGCCTCGATGAAGCCCGACGCGAGCAGGTCGGACAGCATGGGCCGCATCTCCTCGGTCTTCGTGGTCCGCTGCTCCACCCGGCGCGAGAGCTGCGAGAGGACGACCACGGGCACGTTCAGCTCCCGAGCGAGGGTCTTCATCTCGCGAGCGGCGTCACCAACAGCCAGATGCTCGCTGTCGAAACGCCGGCTCGGGCTCATGCGCTGGAGGTAATCCACGAAGACGATGTCGAGGCCGTAGCGGGCCTTGAGCCTGCGCGCCTTGGCACGGACCTCCAGGGGCGTCGCGCCGGGCGAGTCGTCCACGTAGATGCCTGCCTCGTAGATCCGAGCTGCGGCGTCACCAAGCGGGCCCCAGTCGCTCTTGGAGACCATGCCCTTCCGTATGCGCTCCCCGTTGTAGCGGGCCTCGGCGCAGAGCATGGATTCCACGAGCGCCTCCTTAGACATCTCCAGGGAGAAGATCGCGGCGATGGGCTTACGGGAGCCCCCTTCGGCGTTCGGGTCGGCGACGCTGCAGCGAGTCGTGATGTGCATCGCGATGTTCATCGCGAAAGAGGTTTTGCCCATTGATGGACGCGCCGCGACGATAATGAGGTCGCTCGGCTGAAGCCCCCCGAGGATGTTGTCCAGCGCTATCAACCCCGTCGGTAGCCCCGTCGGCATCCGGTGGCGAGCCAAGTCCTCGATGCGGTCGTGAACATCCCGCATGATCGGCTTCACCGGAGTGAGCTCGGCGGTCACCCGCTGCTCGGTTACAGCGAAGAGCTGGGCCTCGGCCTTGTCCAGGATCTGACGCGCATCCTCGTTCTCCGTGTATGCCTTCGCCTCGATGTCCTCGCAAGCGTCGATGAGCTTGCGGAGGAGGGACTTGTCCCTCACGATCTCGGCGTACTGGGCCGCGTTGCGGGCCGTTGGCACCGCCGACGTGAGGGTTACAAGGTAGCCACCGCCGCCGACCCGCTCGAAAGCCTTGCGTCGCTGGAGCTCGGCGCTCAGTGTGGTCAGGTCAACGGGCTCATTGCGCTGGAAAACGCTGGAAATGGCGTCGAAGATGACCCGGTGGTTCTCATGGTAGAAGTCCTCGGCGCTGAGCATCTCGCAGCCCGTGGAGGCAGCCTCGCGGCTGAGCATCATGGCGCCCAAGACCGACTGCTCGGCCTCGAGGCTCTGCGGCGGAACGCGCTCCATGCCCGCGCCATCCCTCTGCACCTGCATGATCGATCCTCCCATACGGCTCGAAGGCCGTTGTCAGGCGCCTAGACGGCCTCGCGGCCAACCTCACCCGTGCGAATCCGCAACACGGACTCCACTGCCACCACCCAGACCTTCCCATCGCCAACCTCGCCCGTGCGCGCGGCGTCGCCAACAACTCCTACAAGCCACTCGCAATGCTCAGCAGGCGCCAGCACCTCGATCTTGATCTTGGGGATAGCTCCGGGGTGTACTCCTCGCCACCGTAGTAGGCGGCCCGCCCCGTTGCTTGCCCGCCCCGAGCACCTCCACTGACGGTGACCCCGCGCACCCCCTCCTCGCGGAGAGCGTTCAGCACGGCGTCCAGGCGACCCTGCCGCGTGATGCAAGCGATGGGTTTCATGGGGACGCTCCCCAGCATCTGGGGCGGGCTCTAGCCCACCCCAGACGCGCGTCAACTCGCGTTCGTCAGCTTGCGCTTGGTGTATTCGACGAGGCCGCCGGCCTCCATGATGCCCAACATGAACTCCGGGAATGGCTCGGCCTGGAAGGTTAGGCCCTTAGTCTCGTTGGTGATGGTGCCTGCCCCCATATCGAAGGAGACCAGGTCACCGTCCTCCGTCGCATCCACAGCCTCGGGACACTCGAAGATCGGGAGCCCGATGTTGATGGCGTTACGGAAGAAGATCCTGGCGAAGTTCCGAGCGATCACGGCCGAGATTCCGCAGGCTTTGATCGATATCGGGGCGTGCTCACGGCTGCTACCGCACCCGAAGTTCAGGCCCGCCACGATGACGTCACCCTGGGAGACACCCTCCACCCACTTGGGATCCAGGTTCTCCATGCAGTACCTTGCCAGGACCTCGGGCCTTGGGTCGTTCAGCCGGCCGGCGGGGATGATGACGTCCGTGTCGATGTGATCGCCGACGATGTGCGCTCTTCCACTCATTCTGACTCTCCCTAGTCCAGGTCGTCGGGGCTGCAGAGATGGCCGGCGACCGCCGTCGCGGCGGCGATGTGGGGGTTCACCAGGTACGTCTCGGCATCCCGGTGTCCCATGCGCCCGCGGAAGTTCCGGTTGCTGGTCGCAGCGCACCGTTCGCCTGCGGATAGGACGCCGAGGTGTCCGCCGAGGCATGGTCCGCAGCTGGAGGGGCCAACGGAGCATCCGGCCTCGACGAAGATCGCCACGAGACCGGCCTTCTCGGCGGCTCGCCATACGCGGTCAGAACCCGGAAGGACGATGCAACGGAGCCGGTCGTGAACCCGACGGCCCCGCAGCACCTCCGCCGCCGCCTCTAGATCCTCCAGACGCCCATTGGTGCATGAGCCGATGAAGACCTGATCCATCTCCAGCCCCTTGGCTTCGGAGATGGGCTTCGTGTTGGAGGGCAGGAAGGGGCAGGCAACTTGGGGCTCAAGCCCTGAGACATCCCAGGTGTACCGGGCGGTGTACTCGGAATCGCCATCGGACTCCAGATAGACAGGCTCTCGCCGCGCCCGCCCGTCCACGTAGGCGCGAGTGACCGCGTCGGGCGGCACGATGCCGCTCTTCCCGCCGGCCTCGATGGCCATGTTGCACATCGTCAGGCGCTGATACATCGGGAGGCTCTCGAGAGTCTCGCCAACGAACTCCATTGCCTGGTATCGTGCGCCGTCGCACCCGATCTGCCCGATGGCGAACAGGATCAGGTCCTTGCCGGACACATAGCGCCCCAGGGAGCCGTTGAACTCGAACCGGATGCTCTCGGGCACGCGGAGCCAGGTCTCGCCCGTAGCAAGGGCGCAGCCGAGGTCGGTCGAGCCCACACCCGTCGAGAAACAGCCTACCCCACCATAGGTGCAGGTGTGGGAGTCAGCCCCAAGCACCACGTCCCCCGGCACGACGACGCCTTCTTCGGGCAGGATCACATGCTCGATCCCGCCGCGCCCCATCTCATAGAAGCCCTCGATGCCCTGGTCGCGGGCGAAAGTGCGCATCTTGTGCACGAGCTCCGCCGAGAGGATGTCCTTGGGGGGGGCCCAATGGCTCGGTACGAGAGCTACCCGAGCGGGGTCGAACACACGGCTGGCCCCGCTGGCGAGGAAGGCGTCGATGGCCAGAGGGGCCGTGATGTCGTTCGCCATGACCACGTCAGGCCGCACATTCACGAACTGGCCGGGCTTGACCTCAGTCGCCCCGGCATGCCGCGCGAGGATCTTCTCAGTGATCGTCATTGGTCGCGCCACGGGTCACTCGCTCCCTCGATGCTCCACGTAGTAGATGACCTTGTTCAGCGCATGAATGTAAGCTCGCGCGCTCGCTTCCAGAATGTCCATGTTCGCGGCTCGCCCGGAAAACACCCGGCGATTAGCGCCTATCTTCACCGTCACCGCGCCTAATGCATCGGTGCCCCCGGTGACGGACTCGACGGAGTAATCGATCAGTTCATGGGGCACGTTCGCCATGGCCGCGATGGTCTTGTAGATGGCGTCCACAGACCCGACGCCGATCCGCGCCTCACTCAGGACCTGGCCTTCCCGCACAAGCTGAACCGTTGCGGTGGGCCGAATCCCGGCGCCGCCAACCACGTGAAGATACTCGAGCTGGAAGGCATCCTTATCGACATGGTGGGCCTCGTCGGCCGCCAGGGTCCGGACATCCTCGTCGGAGACGTGCTTCTTCTTGTCCGCGAGGGTCTTGAAACGATGGAAGGCGCGCACTAGGTCGGCCTCATCCATGTCGATGCCGAGTTCCTCGATCTTAGACCTGAAGGCGTGCATCCCCGAATGTTTGCCGAGCACGATGGTTGATTCTGCCAGCCCCACGGTCTGGGCGTCCATGATCTCGTAGGTGGATGAATCGGCCAGCACCCCGTGCACATGGATGCCCGCCTCGTGGGCGAAGGCGTTGACGCCGACCACGGCCTTGTTGGGCTGCACGCGTATTCCGGTCACCTGCTGAACGAGGCGGCTGGTGGAGATGATCTGCGTCGTGTCCAGATCGGTCGAGACCTCGAACTCCCCGGAGCGCGTCCGCACGGCCATCACCACCTCCTCCAGCGCCGCGTTGCCTGCCCGCTCACCCAGACCGTTGATGGTGCACTCGACCTGGCGCGCCCCCGCATGGACGGCGGCCAGGGAGTTGGCGGTCGCCAGCCCCAGATCGTTGTGGCAATGGACTGAGAAGACCACGCCATCGGGTGGGTTGACCCGCTCGATGAGATCGCTGATCATCCGGCCGAACTGCCACGGAAGCGCATACCCCACAGTGTCAGGGATGTTCACCGTAGTCGCGCCCGCGTCGATAACGGCCTTGACCACATCCACGAGGAACGCGAAGCGCGTTCGAACCGCATCCTCCGGCGAGAACTCGACGTTGTCGGTGTAGGAGCGGGCACGCTTCACGGCCGCGACGGCCGACTCCAGGACCTCCTCAGGAGACAGCTTGAGCTTCCGCTCCATGTGGATGTCGCTCGTGGCGATGAATGTATGAATCCGCGGGCTCTCCGCCTCCTGGACTGCCTCCCAGGCCCGGTCGATGTCACCCTCCCGCGCCCGCGCTAGGCCGCAGATGGTCGGCCCCTTGATCTCGCGCGCAATGAGCCGCACACTCTCGAAGTCGCCCACGGAGCTGATGGGGAAACCTGCCTCGATCACATCGACGTTGAGCTTCGCTAGCTGCAGCGCGACCTCGTACTTCTCCTCCGCGGTCATGCTCGCGCCAGGCGACTGCTCCCCGTCACGCAGGGTGGTATCGAAGATGACGAGCTTCTCCTTGCTGGTGCTGCTCATCTGCGCGCCTCCTATGGAATCCTCTGGTGTTTCGCCCTACCAAGTGGCCGCCCTGCCGGGCGAGGGGTGGGAGTCAAACCTCGCCCGGTAGGCGTTGGGATCACTGCATCTGTGGCGGGCTATGGAGGGCCCGGCTGCTCAGGATGGGCAGGGGACCGGGAGGTCCCACTGCCCCTCTATAGCTCCTGCAGCCAGGGCATGGAGTCGCGTAGTTCCTTGCCCACACGTTCGATATCGTGGGTGTCGCCGGCGGCGCGCAGCCGGGTGTAGACGGGACGCCCCGCCTGGTTCTCCAGGATCCACTGGCGAGCGAACTCGCCGCTCTGGATCTCCGCGAGCACTTCGCGAAGGGTGGCGCGGACGTGCTCGTCGATAACGCGCGGACCGCGGGTCATATCGCCATACTCGGCGGTGTCCGATACGCGCCGACGCATGCCCGAGATACCGTGCTTGAAGATGAGGTCACAGATGAGCTTCAACTCGTGGCAGCACTCGAAGTAGGCCATCTCGGGCTGGTAGCCAGCCTCGATGAGGGTGTCATAGGCGGCCGTGATGAGCGCCGAGGCGCCGCCGCACAGCACTGACTGCTCGCCGAAGAGGTCCGTCTCGGTCTCTTCACGGAAGGTTGTCTCGATCACGCCGCCGCGAGTGCCGCCGATGGCCTTGGCATAGGCGAGACCGAGCTCCTTGGCTCCGCCCGTGAAGTCCTGGTGGATCGCCAGCAGCGCCGGAACGCCGGCGCCACGCAGGAACTGCTCCCGCACCAAGGCGCCGGGGCCCTTGGGGGCGACCATCAGTACGTCAACTTCCGGCGGCGGCTGGATCTGCCCATAGTGGATGTTGAAACCGTGAGCGAACACGAGGGCCTCGCCGTTGCCCATATTCGGGGCGATGTGCTCACGGTAAATGGAAGCCTGAACGTGGTCCTGGGTAAGCAAAACGATGACATCGGCCTTCTTGGCGACCTCGTCAGCATCCCCGACCTCGAGCCCGACCTCCTTGGCGGCAGCGATGCGAGCCTCAGCCTTCTCTGCCACAAGGACTTTCACACCCGAATCGCGGAGGTTCTGCGCCTGTCCCTCGCCCTGAATCCCGTACCCGATCACGCCGACCGTGCGGTCTCTCAAGGCGTCGAGCGTGGCGTCTTGATCGTAGTAGATCCTGGCCATTTGGCCTTACTCCTCTCACCGTGCAGGCGATCACTCTCGCGAGCATGATAGCACGGTGGCACCGGGGTGGCGAGGGTAGCCGCAGGCGTGGCGCGGCGGGTCCAGAGGCGCTACAACGAGGACTCCATCGCGCTTTGGAGGTCGCCTTGTGTGACCTCTCGAAACCGCTCCGTCACCCGTTCCGCGAGAGGATCCCGCCGTGAAGTCACACACCAAGCACCTCATCGTCAATGTGCCCGAGCGCATGGAGTTCATCAATATCACCCACCTCGTCGAGGCCGAGTTGCGCGAGAGCGGCATCCAGGAGGGGCTCTGCCTGGTCAACGCCATGCACATCACGGCGTCCGTCTTCATCAACGACGACGAGCCAGGACTCCACGAGGACTACAAGCGGTGGCTCGAGGAGTTGGCGCCCTTCGATCCCAGCCCCAGCCGCTACCGCCACAACCGCACCGGCGAGGACAACGGCGACGCCCACCACAAGCGCCAGATCATGGGACGGGAGGTTGTCGTTGCTGTTACCGGAGGCAGGCTGGATTTCGGCCCATGGGAGCAGATCTTCTACGGGGAGTTCGATGGCCGCCGCGCCAAGCGCATCATGGTCAAGATCATCGGGGAGTAGCCACAGGGGGCCATCCGGGCCCCCATGGCCAGAGGAGGCGCTCCGCCTCCGTAGCCCTTCTGGCCGCGTCCGTGCAGAGTGTGGGACGGGCGGCCCCTATGGCCCTCCACTCGGACAACCCCCACGTCTTCCTGTTTCGGGCGCTCCGACGGTGCTTGTCACGGGTGCCGAGCGCTTTCGCCGACAGCCAGCCCCGCAACGGGCGAACGGATCGGTCGGGTTGCCCGCCTCACGAGCGACGGAGAGGCGTCCATGGTCTCGCCAGGGGTCGAGCAGGCCATCGTCCTCCGGGTGCTGCGATCCTAGCGCAGCCGGAGGATCGTGAAGGAGTAGCCCGGGAACTCCCACGCCAAGCTCTCGCGCGGCAGGCGCTCGACGCCCGCGGTGGGCACCACTCTGTCAGGAGCATCAGCGGTGTTCCGTGCATCGCGTTCGCCCGTTAGCGTCGTCCACTCCACCTGGCGCGACTGGCGTCGAAAGCCGCCGAGGTCGATGTCGCAGGCCTGAGGCCCCGGGCCGTTGTTCACGACCTGTATCTGAAGCACCGACCCGGTCTCGTCGGTCTTGGCCGTGACATCCAGGGCCGGCGCCCCACTCACGTGGGCATCGACGCAGTAAGGCAGGAACCGCTCCGATAGCATCCGCATCACGTGGGCAGGCGGCTGGGCCCAGACCGCCTCGGGGTTCAGGAACAGCAGGCCTTGGTCCCAGCCGTTGTCGTTCTGCCCGTCAATCTGGAGACAGTTCGCGGAGCAGACGACTCGGACCAGGTCTCCCATGCGTTCGAGCCGATTGATGGACCGCGCATTGGCGATGGCCCGGCCCAGATCGTGGCGCACCGCGTTGAGCTCGAACACGGCCAGCCGGAAGTCGGCGGAGGGACTCAGACGCTCAAGTGACGCCGCGAGGGAGGGGAGGGGAGCGATGCCGCTCTGCTCTTCCGGCGCCTCCGACCACACATGCACATCGAACCACACTTCACGACCATGCCGCGCCGCGAGATCGAGGATCTTCTGATGCGCCCCGAGTGACGTGATGGTGGGGGCTCCCGTGAAGTGGTAGGGGTCCTCGGTAGTTTCGTTGTAGGCGAAGTCCCCCACTACCAGTGTGATCTCGCTGTCGAGGGCCCATATCGTCTCCGCGAGGCGCTCGAATCTCCTCCAGTACGCCTCGTCCACGGTCTCCTCATTGCCGAGTTGGATGAAGCGCAGCGGGTAGGGCTCGGGGTGGCCATCGGCGACGCGGCGTGCCCCCCATACGGTCTCCGGCCCGCCCTTGGCGTACTGGAGGAAGTCAGCCATGTCCTCCGGCGTCTCATCGATCATGAAGCAGGGGATCATCTCAAAGCCTGCGGCCTCGCACAGATTCAGGAAGTCGATGATGCCCCATCCGTTGGTCGAGTACGGGTACCAGAAGCCCTGGTAGGGCTGGCGCTGGTCGCGGGGTCCGATCATCGACTTCCATCGGTACTCGGGCGCCTCCGCCATGCAACCTCCGTAACGAAGCACCGTAGCTCCCTGGGCGGTGAGGGCCTGCACAACGTCCCGCCGGCAGGGAAGGCCCTTGAAGAGCCCCCAGTCGCCCGGTCCGAGGTAGGCGTAGCCGATGTCGACCGACCCCGCCGAGGCCAGGCTCAGAACGAACCGTGCATCACGGACATCGGCGTCGGGGGTGAGGGAGAGTGTCAGGCGCGTCCAGTCGCCAGACGGTACGCGGACCTCGGCCTGGGCGTAGGTGCGGCTGCCCGAGCCGCATTGAAGGGATGCCTGCAGGTCCGCCGTTGCTCCGGCCCGGGCCCAGAGGACGCACTCATAGGGCCGCCCTCCGCGGAGAGCGAGGCCCTGGCGGTTCAGGCCACGGTTCTCCAGGCCCACCGACCCCTCTCCACCGAGGTGGGTCAGGCGCTGGCTCTGAGCACCGACGAAGGGCTCCTCAATAATGATCGCCGCCTCACCACGGGCCTCCCCGGTGGCGAAAGCGCCCCACATTCCGCTCACAGCACCCGCCACCCCGCCGTCGGTCTGCGCCCTCAGTGGGACACTCCGACGGCCATCCCCGGTGTCGATCCAGAGGTCGCGGAACTCGGCGGGCCGCTGCCATGTCCGTAGACCGACGCCACCTCCCTGCAGAGGCGAGTCCACGTCATCGTAGACAAGCGCCGTCCGGCCACCGACGGAGACAGACAGCCGCCCTCCGGCGAGTTCCACTGCTAGTGGGATCCATTCACCCACTGCTATAGGAGCGTCGGCCTCGGCCAGGGGCTGCCAGTCCTGACGATGCTTGCCGAGAACGATCACTCCGCGCGAGGGATCCAGCGAGACCTCATACCCTTCGAATCGATCGGCGCCGACCCCCGGATGGTCCACGCGAAGGATCAACCCCGCGTTGCCTTCCGTCGCATCCGCGAACCGCAACTCAACACCGACGGTGGCGTCGGGCACCGAGTCGCCGAGGCGAACCAGCTTGTACCCGGGGCCTGCTTCGCCTGTCACTCCTTCACCGGTGAGACGCCAGACGCCGCCGTAGGCTTGGAAGCCCTCGATGGCGGTGACGGGCGGCTCCTGGAAGCTCTCGCCGAACAGCATCTGACTGTAGATGCCACCGTAGACCTCATGGTTGACGTCCTCCAGGCAGGCGCCCGTCATGTGGCGGGTGAGGTGCGCGATAATACGGTCTGGCACGACCTCGATGCGGCCCGGGCTACCGGGCGGCGAGGCAAGCGCATACCACGCGTAGGGCAGTAACAAGGCCATTGAAGGTGGCTCCTCGAGGGCCTGTTGGGCCCGGTGATCCGTCGGTTACTGCGGTGGACTGGTATGCGTCCCTTGGGTCTCAGCGCAGATCCAGTCCATGAAGGGACCGTAGCCGCCGCAGATGGGCAGGGCGACGACACATGGACACTCGTAGCTGTGAAGCTCGACGAGTGCCGCAGTGAGTGACGGCAGAAGATCCTCCCGGGTCTTCAGGAGCAGTATGGCCTCCTGAGCTGACTGCACTTCATCATCCCACCAGTAGATGGAGCGCATTGCAGGGAGCACGTTAGCGCACGCCGCCAGGCGCTGTTCGACAACCTGTCGGCCAAGGCGCAGGGCCTCGGCTTCGTCACTCGTCGTCACGTACACCAGCCGGCACTCGTCCATGCGCCTCCTCCTGAGCCCGTGCGTCTACTCGCCACGCCTGGAATGGATAGCCGTCTCAGAGCAGTACTTGCGCCCGAGCTGGTGTCCGTTCTCGGTGATCCAGCGTGTGAGGCTGGTGGGACCCAGCGGCGGCTCCTTCGAGTACAGCAGACCGGACATGAGTCCGGAGGCCTCATCCGCCGTCATGATGACGTCCCGCACCAGCTTGCCGAGAGAGCCCGTCGCGAAGACGCCGACGGACACGGGGACGCGGATGAGCGCCGCGTAGCTCCTGATCCCGCGGGCGATGGCGCAGATCATCTCCTCCATGGTCAGCAGGTCCACGCTCACGGCATCGAGGGTCACGCTGTCGCGCTTCTCGCCGTGGTCGACGGCCATGGCGGCCAGATCGCCCACGTAGACAGGCTGGATGAGGTACTGCCCATCGCCAAGGATCCCGAAGACGGGGGTCCGACGGAGGATCCACGCGATGTTATTGATGAGGACATCCTTGTCTCCGCCGAAGATGACGGTGGGCCGCAGAATGGCGTAGGAGAGGCCTGACTCTCTAATGGCCCGCTCCAGGAGCGCCTTGCCTCGGTAGTATGGCAGGGGCGAGTCTTCGCTGGGGTTAGCGATGCTGATGTGCACGAGCCGCTCCACGCCAGCTTTCGCCGCCGCTTCGATGAGCACGCGGCTGTTGGTGAGGGCCTTCGCGAAGGTCATCTCGCCTCGCTCATACCGTATCCAGTACGTGTTGTACAGAGTGGTTGCGCCTTCAAGGCTACTGCGAAGCTCCTTTGGGTTGTCGAAGTTGAACGGATGTGCCTCGATCTCGCCCTTGAGTGGATCATCGCGATGGAGATTCCCTGTGATCGTTCGCACACGCTGGCCGCGCTCGAGCAGCAAGCGCGCGATGTGGCTCCCCGTGTACCCGAATGCTCCTGTGACGACCGAAAACCCCTGGCTCGACATGCTTTCACTCCTCGTTGGCCGCCCGTCGGACTCGGCCGGCCATACCGCCTACGTGCTCCGGAGGTAACGTTCCACGTCCATGCGATGCAGTATCGGCTGTCCACTGCGGAAGCGCCGAAGATTCCCGAGGCACACCTCGTGCATGGGCAGCAGCCTCGTGGGCGGGCGATGGCCGTCCGGCCATTCCCACTCGATCTGATGGGAGGTAAGAATCAGGCTATCCCACTGACGCGCGGGGTGATCCGGCGGCAAGGTATCGGGCTCCAATACGTCCAGACCCGCCCGCAGGCGGCCAGACTCCAACTCCGCGAAAAGGGCCGCCTGATCGATGATGGCTCCTCGGGCCGTGTTCACCACGACTCCATGGTCGGGGAGCCGTGCGAGGAGCTCCGCCGTCACCGAGCCTCTCGTCTCGGCGCTCAGCCCCGCGTGGATGACGAGCGCCTCGATGCCGTCGAACAGCTCCTCCAAGCTCTCGGCGCGCTGGCATCCATCGGGGACGTCGGGAATGTAGGGATCATACACCGTGATGGTGGCGCCAAAGGGGCGCAGCAGCTCCACGAACTTGCGGCCGATCGCGCCACATCCGTAGACGCCTACCCTCAAGCCTCGGAGGCTGCCGCCGTGAGTGTGCATGTCCAGGCCCCAGAGCCCGCTTCTCTTGGCCGCAATGTGGGCATGCAGGTCCTTCAGGCTCGCCAGAAGCAGGCACATGGCGCCCTCGGCGACCCCGTGGGCCGGCGCATCACCCCAGTTGCTCACAGGGATGCCCGATTCGATGACACGTAGCGGGACGGTGCCGCGAAGGGTGCCCGTGACGTGGCAGATGTAGCGCACCCGGCCCGGATCCTCGGCCAGGGCCTCCGGAATAGGAACCGACCCCCAACCCGTGAGGAGGACGTCCGCGGATCGCAGGTGTTCCAGAACCCGGTGCTCCGGTTGCTGGCCGCCATCCTCGATGAGGCACAACTCACCCAGTGGCGCGAGGGCCTGCCGGAAGAGCGGCGACCATAGACGCTCCGCGAGCTTCCCCCCGGCGATATGCAGCATCCTCACGGCGAGTTGTCCCTCCGACCTCACGCGGCCCACGCTGGGTCCGCGTCGCCGCGGAAGAGTTCGAAGGTACGCCCTCACGCGCCTCCCGCAGAGGGCCCCGCGCGGCTTCCGCGAACTCCCACCCTGCCACAACACCACGAATGGTAAGGAATGACACATGAAGCCTCTCGCCCTACAGCTATACACCGTGCGCGACATCATGCAGAACGACGTTGTTGGGACAGTCAAGAGAGTCGGGGAGATCGGCTACGCCGGCGTGGAGTGCTCAGGCCTGCCGGGGATGTCCCTTGAGGACGCGGCTGCCCTCTTTCGGGAGATCGGTCTGAGGGTGTCCAGTATCCATTCGGGCCTCCCTAACGAGTCCAATGCCGACGAGATCGCCGCGCAATGCAGGATCCTCGGTTGCTCCGATACCGTCGTTGGCTTCGGGCCGGACCAAATGGCGACCCTCGATCTGACGAAACAGTGCGCCGCCGACTTCCAGCGGGCCGCCGAGGTCATGCAACCGCGCGGAATCCGAGTCTCCTTTCACAACCACTGGTGGGAGTTCAGCCAGACCTTCGAGGGCCGCACCGCATATGAGATCATGCTCGCGGAGGCGCCCGACGTCTGCTCCGAGCTGGATGTCTACTGGTGCCAGTACGGGGGCGCCGATCCTGTGGCCGTCATCGAGAAGCACAAGGCTCGAATCCCCCTGCTGCACGTGAAGGATGGCCCTCTGACGGGCGGCGACCATCCCGCCCCCCATACCGCCGTCGGCAAGGGCACGCTGGACATACCCGCGATCATCGGGGCGACGGACCCGGCGGTGTGCGATTGGCTCATCGTCGAACTCGACCACTGCCTCGACGATATGCTCACGGCGTCAGCGGAGAGCTACGAGTACCTCATAGGCGAGGGCTTGGCTCGCGGCCGGGAGTAGTCCTGGAGAGCAGTGGGCCGCACGTAGGCCAGGACGAGGCTTGACGCCCCAAGGGCGCCAAGTTCCGTCTCAGCCCGCAAGGTCCAGAATCATCCGTGCGACGCGCTCCGAGGCGCCCGGTGGCCCGAGTAGCTCGACCGCCTCCGCCAGGCCTGCCTGCTGTGCCCGCCGTGGCTCCCCCTCCTCGATCAGCGGGAGCAGGGCCTCACAAAGGTGCTCCGGCGTCCCCATCCCCGCGATGCGCTCCGGCACGACCTCCCGATCGAGGAGGATGTTCGGGGCGGCGATATACTTGAGGCGGCCCTTGGCGAAGAGGTGGTACTGCAGGTGGTCCAGCGCGGAACCTGCGTAGGTTACGACCATGGGAACGCCGCAGACCGCCGCATCCAGGGTGATGGTGCCGCTCTTGGTGAGGGCCGCCTTGCTGGCGGAGAGGAGCGCGATGGTGTCCTCGGTGACGATCGCTCTTGGTGATAGCCTATTCACTATCGCCTCGAGTGCCGCCCGATCAGCCTGAGGGCCGCACGAGACCAGCGGCAGAATGGTGGGGATGCGCTTCTCCGCCAGGGCAAGGGCCGAAAGGAGCAGAGGCAGGATGTAGCGGATCTCCTGCCTCCGGCTGCCGGGGAGCACCGCGATGGGCGTCGCGGTGAGCGGTACCGACAGCAGCCCACGCGCCCTCGCCTCCGAGGGCCGACCGGCGTACCGGTCAAGCACAGGGTGTCCCACCCATTCCGCGGCGCCGCCGAGTTCTCGAACCACAGCGGCGGACCACTCGAAGGGCGTGGCGACTCGAGTGGCTAGCTCAGCAAGGACCTCGGCGGGCTTGCTGGGGGTCCGTCGCCAGGAGGCGGGAGGAAAGTAGTAGACCGACTTCAGCCCCAGCCGGTGCACGTATCGCAGCAGGCGCATGTTGAAGGCGGGGAAGTCGATGAGGACAACGACGTCTGGGTGGTTGGCGAGCAAGTGTCGCTTGAGAGACGCGTAGAGGGCATAGAGCTGCGGGACCTTGGGCAGCGCGGACGCTACCCCAATGGCGGAGAAGCCCGCCGAGTCGACCATTTGAGCGACGCCCGCGCGCCGCATAGCGGGGCCGCAGAGCCCGTAGAACCAAGCATCAGGGCATAGCGCCCTGACCGCCTGCACAGCCATGGCTCCGTGCACATCACCTGAGGGATCGCCGGCGGCGACGAAGACACGAAGCGCCCCGGAGCGGGACGCCTCCGCGCCGTCCGCGGATGTCATCGCCCCAGACCGCGCCCCATCGTCCCCTCGGAGATGCCCGCTATGAACTCGAGCAGTGTGAGCACCTCTTGGGTCAGAGGAACCTCAGCACGGATCCGCTCCACGGCTTGGCTCGTGTTCAACTGGGAGCGGTAGAGGATACGGTAGGCGCTCTTGAGGGCCGCTCGGGAGTCGGCCGGGACTCCCCGGCGCTTGAGCGCCACCAGGTTGAGGCTGTGGGGCTGAGCGGGCACGCCTGCGGAGATCATATAGGGTGGGCAATCGATGTTCACCCGAGACCACCCGGCGACCATGGCCATAGTGCCAATGCGCACCTTCTGATGGACGCCGACGAACCCACCGACCACCGCGAAGTCGTCGATCTTGCAGTGACCGGAGATGCCAGCATAGCTAGTGACTACGACGCCATTGCCCACGATGCAGTCATGCCCAAGGTGACTGTTGGCCATAAGCATGCAACCATCGCCGACGAGGGTTGAGTCCCCCTCGTGCAGGGCTCTGTGAACCGTCACGTTCTCACGCACCATGCAGCGCGCGCCGATGCGAACGCCGGAGGGCGTGGCGGGATCGAACTCCACCGCTTGGGGATCTCCCCCGAGTACGGCATTCGGGGAGACGTAGGTGTCCTCGCCCAATATGGTGCCTCGATAGACGACCACATGGCTCTCCAGCACGACGCCGCGCTCGATGCGCGCCCCCGCGTGCACCACGCAGTATGGCCCTACCCGGGCCTGCGAATGGATCTCAGCGGCGGGATCAACGACCGCGCTCGAATGGATCCTCATCAGGTCTCCCGCTCGTCTCCACGTTCCATCGCGAATAGCAACAGGCTCTGGCACACGAACTCATCGTTGACGGTGGATGTGCACTCGACCCAGCCAACCTGCCCCTTCTGCTTCACGAGTTTCGCCTCGGTCCGCAGCACATCGCCAGGAACGACCTGCCGCTTGAACCGTGCCTTCTCGACGCCTGCGAGCAGAGCCAGTCTGCGCTCCACGGATGGGACGGCGAGCAGCATGACCCCGCCAACCTGCGCCTGATGCTCGAGGATCAGCACACCAGGCATGAGGGGCCGGCCAGGGAAGTGACCGGCGAGATGTGGCTCCGCCACTGTGACGCACTTGATGCCGACGCCGCTCTTGCCCGGGTTGACCTCCTCCATCCGATCCACCAAAAGGAACGGATATCGATGGGGGAGGAGGCCCAGGATGCCTTGGATGTCCAACCCGCTCTCGGCTGCCATACTCGCTCTACCGCCTCATCTACTCATCAACCGATGTGGACTCCAGGATCGCCCGTCCCAACGCATGGTTCAGCGCGTGGCCTCCACGATAGGTGATGATGTGTGCCGCGATGTCGGCTCCCACGAGAGCCAGGTCACCAACCAGGTCCAGAAGCTTATGGGCGCCCACTTCATTGGGTACCCGCAACTCGTCACCGTAGCCCTCATCGTGTATCGGCAGCACGTTATCCGCCGAAGCACCCAAGGCCAAGCCACGGCTCTTGAGCATCTCCCATTCCCGCACAAAGCCGGGCGTCCTCGCCGGCGCGATACGCTCCACGAACTGCTCGCGGACGTCAGGCGCGTCGACGACCTCCGACCCAACGGGCTGCGGGAACTCAACGATGACCGTCGCCCGAAGCTGATGGTGAGGAAGGGCGATCGCGTAACTGCCCTCCCTCTGAACATACAAGGCATCGCGCACTCGGACCTGCTTCCGCCTGGTGCCGGGTATGGCCTCGATCCCGGCCTCCAGGATGGCTTGAGCGATGGGCATCGCGCTTCCATCGAGGACCGGAGCCTCGACGCCTTCCAGGACTCGCACGGTGGCGTTGGTTACTCCAAGGGCGAACAGCGACGCGAGAACATGCTCAATGGTCTCGATTCGTGCCTCGCCGTTGGAGATCGCCGTGCAGCGTGACGCATCGCTTACGAAGGGGAGAAGGGCGGGGATGGAGCCCTCAGGGCGCTCGAAGACGACTCCCGTGTCAGCGGTCGCGGGTATGATGCTCAGACGTGAAGACAACCCGCCGTGCAGGCCTACGCCGGCGAACTCGATGGGTCGACTCAGGGTAGTCTGGCACCTGCCGAAGTCGTCTATCATGCCAGCCTGAAGTGTATAGGGAATGCCGCATGAACTGCAAACAAAGGTAGGCGACCCACTAGGCTGGCCGCAGCCGACACGCAGGATCCTGGCGCCGCTGTGCGAACTCTAGGTCGCCTAGGTGGTTGGCCGGTCAAGGAGAGACATGCTATGGACGAGCGGAAGCGCATGCTTCAAGAGAAGGTTCGGCGAGACACCCAGAAGCGTCTCGCTGTCCAGCGCGTCATCTGGTCAATCATCGCGACCATCCTGGCCATCGCCGGGATCTTCGTTCTCATCCAGCTCATCCTTCATATGGACAGGCCGGAGCGCCACGCGAAGAAGTTCATCGCCACGGCGAGCGCCCGCTCGGGCTATAAGACCCCCGAGTACTCCGAGGCCATCGTAGGCTCCACGTCGGCAGGCAAGGAGTTCCCCGCCTTCTACGACGTCACGCTGAAGGACAAGAAGGTGCTCCAGACCATGGGCCCTGAGGAGAAGGAAGTGGAAGTCGACGTCATCCTGCACTATCAGGGGGAGATGGTGGCGGGGACCTCGGGGGCCAAACAGCGTCGTGAGGCGGGCGAGAAGGGCCCCACCCACAATATCTTCCAACACTGGCAGAAGCTCCGGAACAGCGAGCTACATCCCAAGGGGGACTGGAAGATCGTCGCCACGGAGATTGGGCCGATCCAGTGATCGGCGGGTTTCTCTCAGGCGAACCGGGGCAGGAACTCGGCCTGAGCCTGTAGGAGCTCGTCCGCCAACTGCTCCGCCACTCTCACCGATGGGCAGGCGCCGTCTAGTATCAGGGCCTGCACGAACTTGCTTCGGGAGCCCTCCAGGGCGGCCTCAACCACGGTCTCGACCCACTGGAAGCGCGTCGCTAGGGTCCCCGCCACCCCCTCGGGCAGCGGGGGCTGGGCGACCGGCCGCAGGCCACCGCCCGTGGCGATGGCAGGAGACTCGACGACGGCCCCGAGCGGCAGGTTGGGGGCCTGACCACCGTTCGGTAGGTTCACGCTGAACCGTTGCCCCGTGTCCCAGCGGATGGCGTCGATGATGTCCAGCACCTGCTCGTGCTCGCCACCGATACGGCGCCAGTACTCGTCGGGAAGGGCCCCCGGTCCGAGGGCATCCGCCTCCATCGCGGCGTAGGCCCGGTCGCCATGCTCGATCGTGCCCTCGAAGCTGAAGGCATCGACACCCAGCACCGCGTCACCATACTTGCCCCCGGGGAAGAGCGGAGCGAAGAACTCGCTCACATGGCGATCGCCAACAGCTGGGTATGCGCCGAACAGGCGGAACAGGTCCCAACAGAAGGGATCGCACGGCGCCGGCTGACCGGGGGCGGGAATGAGGGATCGAAGGTCGGGCCACACATCGCGCCCCTCAGACCACAGTCCCGTGAACCAGGTGAGGTGGTTGATGCCCGAGGCGTCCCACCCCATGGAATCCCGGTCCAGTCCCAACAGGCCGGCCAGCTGGGCCAGCACGTGATGCACACCGTGACAGAGCCCAACAACCGGGGCGCCCGTCGCCTTGCGTATCCCCCGGCAGACGGCGCTCATGGGGTTGCCGTAGTTGAAGAGGAGCGCATCGGGCGCGAGACCGAGGACATCGGTCGCGATCTCCACCATAGCGGGTACCATGCGCAGGGCCCGGGAGGCGCCGCCGGGCATCACGGTGTCGCCCACTGGCTGGTAGATCCCGTACCGCCGAGGTATGAAGACATCCCGCTCCCACGCTCGACGCCCCCCTACGCCGATGGTGCAGATGACAGCCGTCGCATCTGAGAGTACCTCGCGCCGATCCTCCGAGGCGGTGACGGTGATCGGGGCGTCTCGCGACTCCACCATCTTGCGCGCCAACCCCGCAGCGACGCGCAGAGCGTGGGCATCGGTGTCCACTAGGGCCAACTCCGCCTCATCACCGCGTAGGATCATGTCGGCCAGAAGCCCTCGAGTGAACACAGCGCTTCCGGCGCCAATGTGGACAACACGCTCGCCCATAGCGCCCCCCAATTGATCGGGGCCGGTCAACTCAACCCGGCCCCGGTGTGGTCGACGTCGCATCATGCTCGACGCGGCGAAGCTAGACCCTGTTCTGAGCCGGGCACACGAAGGGCTCCCGGTACTCCCGGCTGAGCATAGCGTTGGCGGAGGGGTTTCCTGGGAACACCTCTCTGTCCGGATCGAACTGGAGCAGCGGCCCTATGCTGATGGGAGTGCGCGCCAGGCTGACACCGTTGTCCCGCAGATGCTCGATGGTGCGGTCCAACGTCTCCTGGTTGTCGTCCAGACCGGGGACACCCGAGAGAACATGGGCGGCCTCGCCGGTGGTCACCTTCCGGTCCTCACCCAGGTAGTATGAGATGTTGCCCAGATGGCTGATGGACGCGGAGTAATGGCCTTCGAGGACGTCGGCGTGGAGGTCCTCTGCGCGACGGCTGAGGACACAGTCGATGAAGTTGCCGAAGTGGCTGCCGCCGCCGCCGAACTCCCGGACGACGTTCAGTTCCTTGTCAAGCACGACGCAATTGTTGTAGCTACGTTGCACCACATAGCCGTCGGCGCCGTAGAAGATCACACCGATCCCGGCGCCCATGTACTCGGGCGTCTCGAGGCCGCGCGTCTCGAACACGATGCACTTGTCGCCGTAGTCGTAGATGGAGACCTCGGTGTTCGCCACATCGCCGGCATCGACGTAGTTGGGATCCTGCCGTTCGACGTCATACCCCAAGCGGCCCCCGTAGGCGATGATGGCATGGGGATGGCGCTGCAGGTTGAGCCCCCAGCGCGCGATGTCCGTCTGGTGGGGCCCCTGGTTGCCGAGGTCTCCATTGCCGTAGTGCCGCTGCCAATGCCAGTCGTAGTGCAGGTTCGGGCGTGTCATCCGGGGCGCCGTATCGAGGGCCGGGCCAGACCACAGGTTGTAGTCTACGGTCTCGGGGATCGCCGAGGCGTAGTCGCCCAGGGCGCCGATAGAGCGCCGGCGCTTGTAGCACAACCCTCTGGCGAAGTTGCACTCGCCGATGCCGCCCTCATGGATGAAGGCCATGGCGTCACGAAGGGCTTGATGTGAGCGGCATTGGGTGCCTACCTGGCAGATACGACCGTACTTCCGGGCGGCGGCGACCATCGCGCGACCCTCGGCGATGCTCCACGCGACGGGTTTCTCGACGTAGACATCCTTGCCCGCCTGCATCGCCCAGATCGCCGTCAGCGCATGCCAATGGTTGGGCGTCGCTGTGCTGATGCAGTCCACATTCGGGTCATCGAAGGCCTCGCGCATATCTTGGATGGCCTTGGGCTTGGGATCCTGCTTGTCCCCCGCCTGATCGGCTCGCTCCTCGGCGTACCGCCGATCAGCATCGACCACGTAGAGGACGTGACAGCGTGGGTCGTCCAGGAAGGTGCTCAGGTGGCCTGAGCCCTGGCCGCGGACGCCCACCACGGCCACGCCTAGCTTGTCGTTGGGGCCGACGGACGGGCCCTGGGCCAACGCGGACGTAGGCAGTCGCGTGGCGGCGTAGGCTCCCGCCGCCGCGAGTATGGAGTCCGTCAAGAAGCGCCTGCGGGTGGTCCTCCGCAACACGGATCACTCCCTTGGAAGCTCCGCACGCGACGCGGAGCCGCATATGCCCCAATGAGTTCGCCATGAGCCGCCGCCTTCCCTGTGCCGCAGTTCCGCTCCGTGGATCCGTGGAACAGCCACCGGAAGGCGTGCGCCGCCGTGCCGCCGAATCCGGTCACCTGCCGCGCCCACCGCGTGACATCCCTACTTGAGAGGACGAGCAAGGCATGGCCAGAGAGCGTGCGGTCGTTGTAGGCGCAGGAGGCATCTCAGGCGCGTGGTTCCCTCCGCTCAAGGCGGAGGGCGTCGATGTAGTCGCCGTCGTGGATCTGAACCTCGAGGCGGCACAACGCCGGATCGCGGAGTTCAGCTTGGACGCTGAGCCCTCGACGGACCTGGCCGCGACGCTCGCCGCCGCGTCGCCTGACTTCGTCGTCGATCTCACCGTCCCAGAGGCCCATTGTGAGGTCACGTGCATGGCGCTGGAGGCGGGCTGCCATGTGATCGGCGAGAAGCCCATGGCCTCATCCATGGATGAGGCCCGGCGGATGGTGGCGACCGCCGAACGCACGGGCAAGCTCTACATGGTGGGCCAGTCGCGGCGATGGGACGCTACCCACGCGGTCGTGGCGCGCACCTTGGCGGCCGGCGAGATCGGCGCTCTCACCTCGGCCAACTGCGATTTCTACATCGGCGCGCACTTCGGCGGCTTTCGCGACGAGATGGACAGCCCGCTGATTCTGGACATGGCAATCCACCACTTTGACCTCGTGCGGTTCTTCACCGGCGCCGACCCCGTCGCTGTGTACGCCCTGGAGTTCAACCCAGCGGGCTCCTGGTACCGGGGTGACGCGGCAGCCAGCTGCGTGTTCGAGATGAGCGATGGCCTCGTGTTCACCTTCCGGGGCAGTTGGTGTGCGGAGGGTTGCCACACAAGCTGGAACGGCGATTGGCGATTCATCGGGGATCGAGGCACCCTCATCCTGGAGAAGGACGGCACGCCGTGGGGCGAACGCGTCGCCGGGGACGAGGGCTTCCATAGGCCGCTAGAATCCGTGACCGTTGCCGAGCGGGTCGAAGCGCCAGCGGGGCAGCATGGCGCCCTGGTGGAGATGCTCCGGTTTCTGCGCACCGGAGAGAAGCCCCAGACTGAGTGCCATGACAACATCAAGTCCCTGGCGATGGTCTTCGGAGCCGCCGCCAGCAGCTCGCAGGGCGGTCGAGTCACGATCGACGCTTAGCCGCCGCCGTCTCCCGAAAGGGGTACCCGACCCATGCTCACCTGCTCAACGAACCTGCTGCTGCTCCTCCTGACCGCCCCGTCCGCGGAGTTGCCCCTGCAGGCGGTGCCCCTACCGCGAGTCACCATCGACGATCCCTTCTGGTCACCGAAGCTCGAGGTCTGGAGAACGGTGACCCTGACCGACATCTTCAACAAGCTCGAGGCCGATGGTGCGCTGACGAACTTCGACCATGTGCGTGACGGCATTCCGAGTGAGCATGGTGGCCCGCCATGGTGCGATGGCTTGCTCTACGAGACCATCCGCGGCAGCGCTGACTTTATGATCCAGCACGCCGAGCCAGCCCTCGAGGAGCGGATAGACGCCATCATCGAGCGTGTTGCTTCCGCGGCGGCGCAGGACCCGGGTGGGTATGTGAACACCTACACCCAGATGGTATGCCCGGATCAACGCTGGGGCATGAACGGTGGCGACGACAACTGGCAGCACGATCTCTACAACGCTGGCGCGATGGTTGAGGCCGCGGTGCACTACTGGCGCGCCACGGGCAAGACCCGTTTCCTGGAGATTGCTACGCGACTCGCCAATACGATGTGCCACACGATGGGGCCTCCGCCACGGGCCAACGTGGTGCCTGGCCACTCCATCGGCGAGGAAGCGTTCGTCAAGCTCTACCTCCTCTTCCGCGAGCGACCGGAACTCAAGGAGGCCATGCCGGTTCCCATCGACGAGGCGCGCTATCTGGAGCTCGCGGAGTTCTGGATCGAAAACCGAGGCAACACCGAGGGTAGGCGGGCCTTCGAGTCCTACGGCCAGGACCACAAGCCGGTGCTCGAGCAGGATACTGTCGAGGGGCACGCGGTACGGGCCACCCTCCTCTTCGCCGGTCTCGCGGCTGCCGGGGCGGTCAACGGTCGAGAGGACTACGCCTCGGCGGCAATGCGGCTATGGGACAACATGGTCTACCGCCGCATGTACATCACGGGCGGCCTGGGAGCTGTCGCAGGCCATGAGGGATTCGGGCCCGACTACGTCCTGCCTAACTCCGGCTACCTCGAGACTTGCGCCGCGGTAGGCGCCGCCTTCTTCCACCACAACCTGAACCTCCTCACGGCCGACGCACGCTGCGCCGATGAGCTCGAGCGTGCGCTCTACAACGGCATCCTCGTGGGCACTTCACTGACCGGCGACTCGTACTTCTATGAGAACCCCCTGGAGCGAGGGCCAGAGACGAGCCGCTGGCCGTGGCATGGATGCCCCTGCTGCCCGCCCATGTTCGTCAAGGCCATGGGCGCGCTACCCGGCTACATCTACGCGACGGGGCCGGAGACCCTCTACGTGAACCTGTTCATCGGGAGCACGGGACGAACGAGCGTGGGTGGCGCCGAGGTGGAGGTCACCCAGACCACGCGCTACCCGTGGGAGGGGGATGTTCGGATCACCGTAGACCCCGAGAGGGAGGTGACCTTCTCCCTGTGCGTCCGTATCCCGGGATGGTCCCGCGGAGCCACCCTGCTGGTGAATGGCGAGCCCGCGGCGGTCGGCCTCCTGGGTGACGGATACGCTCGCATCCACAGAACATGGAGCCGGGGCGACGAGGTCCGCCTGCATCTACCCATGGGCCCACAGCGCGTGCGTGCCCACCCCAGCGTGGAGGCCGACCGCGGGCGCGTGGCGCTCACCCGTGGGCCGCTCGTCTACTGCCTTGAGGGCGTCGACAATGGGGGGGCAGCGAGGACTCTCGCATTACCCCGATCCGCGCCACTGACGGTGGAGTGGCGGGGCGATCTCCTGGGCGGCGTGATGGTCCTGGGCGCGACGGGCCTTTCCGTGCAGGAGGACTGGCGCGAGCTCTACGCGCCGGTTGACGAGACGCTCCGGGCCACCAGGCAGCCGCTGCTCGCGGTGCCCTACTTCGCGAGCGCGAACCGTGGACCGACCGACATGGTCGTGTGGGTCGCGGACGGGCCCTGACGGGCGTAGCGGTCAGGCCATGGCTTCGAGCATCTGGGCAGCGTGTCCGGCCTCCGTCTGGGATGCCGGCGTACCGGAGAGCGCCTCCGCGACGCCCGCGATAGCGTGACAGAGGTCAGCGGCGGCGGCCAGTTCGATGGGTCTCGGCTCTGTGCCCGCTAGGTCCGCGAAGTTGCCCTGGTAGATCCGCTCGAGTACGCCGTCCGGCAGGGCTAGCCCTCGGATCACCCCATCCGTGGGAGGGCCGAGCAGGAAGTCGGCTTCGGGCGGCACCCGGAACTCGTCCTCCGTCTCCAGCCACCGCTGCACGATACCCGCTCTCGCAAGCGCCTCGGCAACGGTCAATTCCGTGAAAATGTCCGTGCCAAAGATGATGCGGTCGGAGTACCGGATGAAGAAGTCACGGGCGGCGTCGGGATTGCGTGAGGTGTTATAGAGCATCTCGATGCCCGGCGCGAGGTCGAAGCGAACGGTGGGATGAGCGTCCAGGAAACGTGCCGCGCGCCGAAGGTCAGCGGAGAGGAAGTAGAAGTGGGCGAAAGAGACCCTCAGCCGGGGATGGCGTTCCAGCACCTCATCCACCTCTGCGTAGAGCTGCTCCAGCGGGACATCCTCCGGCCCGTAGCACCAGTTCTGCTCCACCGCCCACCCCGGGGCGCGGGAGGGATCCCAGAACTCCTCAGGATCGCCGACGTGCCATATGAGTGGGAGATCGAGACTCTCGACCGCCTCCCAGTAGTCGGCGAAGTACGTGGCGCTGACGGGGACGTTCAGCGTTCGGCGGGAGGTGGGCTTACCATCGATCATCTTGATGCCATCGCACCCTGCGGCAAGAAGCCTCCCCACCTGCTCAGCCAATGGGACCGCGGCTCCGGACGGCGCTGAGGCGAGGGCGTGGTTGGGCCCCGCGAAGACGTAGAACCGCCTCGGATGCCGCGCCTTCATCATGAGGGGCCCGCCGAGGCCCGCGCCCCGCTGGGGATCCTGGATCGAGGCAAGGGCCGCTTGCCCGATGTCGGCCGCTCCCATGATGTCTAAGAGCACGCTCTCCTCATCCATCGGCCCCATGTGTACGTGGCCATCCACGGTCGCGCCGTGCCATGTGCGCTGGAATTCCATGGAACAACCTCCCGCTCAGACCGTGCAGACGCAATGCGGGCCTACGAGACCACAACCACGAACGGGCCCGTGGGCTATGCAGCCGCCTCGGGCCCGTTGGCGTGGGTTGGCGCGCGGGACGCTCGATCGAAGCCTACGCCGCGCCGGATCCCCCCATGGACTTGCTTCGCTCGATGCCCTGCAGGGCGAGGAACTGCTCGCCGTACTTCTCGAGATGCTCATTCTGGAGATCGAACTGCTCGAAGTGGGTCTCTTCCTCGCCGATGAGGTCCTCGAATAGCCGTTTGGAGGCAGCGTCGGAGTTCTCGCCGCACTGCCTTGCGAAGTCGTTGTACATGACGACAGCCGCGTCCTCAAGTTCCTTGGAGAAGACTAGCATCGCGGCCGGGGCGTTCACATACTCGATCGGCTGGGAGAGCTCCATAGTGACCTCGCCCTTGAGATAGAGGACTCTCTCGGCGAGGCGCTCCGCATGCACCATCTCCTGGATGGCTATGCGCTTGAATAGCTGCGATAGGGGATCGTAGCCCTGATCGTCCGCGTGGAAGTGGAAGTACATGTACTGGATGCTGGCGTGGATCTCTCTGCGGATCGCCTCGTTCAGCAGGTCGATGCTCTTCTGGTATCTGCTCACTGTCTGTGTCTCCCTCCTACGACACCGGCTGTGTTCCGGCGCTCCTAGCCATTCGCCCTCCACTGCTCGCTGCCTGCCTCGAATCACGGCTGGGCGCCGAAATAGTCCTGCAGCGACGGAAGCAGGTTGGAGTACCGACCGTACAACTCCTGATAGGCCGCTGAGTCCGCGGAGGGCTCGTAGCTGGCCTCCACGGTGACCGCTGACCTCGCCTCCTCGATGCTGCCGAACACACCGGCCCCGAGGAAAGCGAAGATCGCTGCCCCCATCACCGTAGCCTCCTTCTGCTCCAAGGTGGCTACCGGCACGCCGCAGACGTCCGCGCGGATCTGATTCCAGAGAGCATTGCGGGAGCCGCCACCCACGACGCGTACGGCGCCTACGTCGGACGCCTGGAGCTGCCCCAGGATGTCGAGAGCATGGCGGAGTTGAAGGGCGAGGCCCTCCAGCATGGCACGGTAGATCTGGCCGCGCGTGGTCTGCAGATCCAGCCCGAGGAGGCCGCCGCCAGTGCCGTAGCGCTTGCTGGGCCCCGAGCCGGCCTGGAACTGCGGCAGAGCCGTCAGCCCCTCGCAGCCTGGAGGCACCGACTGCGCCTCCTCGATCATCTGACGGTAGGCGGCTCGCCGGTCCCCAATGTCGTCGTAGAGTCGCTCGCGCACCCACTCCAGAGCGCCGGATCCCATCATCAGGAACTGGGGGTTCGTGAGCCCCGGAACGGGATCGAGCTCCACGATGAGGCCTCCATCGAACAGCTCTCGCGTGAGCGCAGGGCATTCAGTCCGGGCCATGAGGATCTCCCACGTTCCCGAGCTGAGAACAGCCTCGCCGGGCGCGGCGCCAGAGCCCACGGCGGCGAACTGGGTGTCGTGACCGGCAGCGACCACGGGGATGCCAGCTGGCAGCCCGAGTTCCGTCGCCGCGGCGGAAGTCAGTCCGCCGATGACCTCGCCCGGCTCGACCCAGCGTGGGAACAGGTCAGGGGCGACGTCGGCATGGGCGAGCAGCTCTGGCGCCCAGGACCGACGGGACAGGTCGACAGCCATGGTGGTCCCGGCCGACGTGGCGTCGATCGAGACCTCGCCTGTCAGCCGATGGGAGATGAGGCCTGGCATCATCATGAAGGTCTCCGCCCGGTCGAGCGCGCCGGGGACGTTGCGGCGCAGCCAAATGAGCTTCAGCAGGGTATTGAACGGCAACACCTGGTACCCCGTCACCCGGTAGGCCTCATACGGATCGTGGATGCTGGCGAAGGACGCGGCCAAGTCCTCAGTGCGGCCACACTGCCATGAGACGATGGGGTGGGTGAGCTGCCCTGCCCCGTCAGCCGGAGCCCCGTCGGCTCCCCACGTCGTCACGGCCAGCGCCACGATCTGGGCATCGCCGAGGTTAGCGGTGGCCTCGCGCGACGCCTCGCCAATGCGCTCCATGATTCGGTCCAGGTCCCAGACGAACCAACTCGGTCGTCCGGATTCATCGGGCTCCGGTCCGTTGGCACGGGTCGCTGACCCGACGATACGGCCGGCGCTGTCAACGGCGCTCACAGTGATGTTCGTGGAGCCGCAGTCCATTACTAGAGCGAGGATGTCCGGCATCGCAGTCGCCTCTCCATCGTGGGTAATCTCCCAGCGCTGCTTCGCCTTCGCCATGCCGAGGCCCTATCGAATGAGGGAGGGTGAAGGCCGCACACGCACAAATGGAGTTGCGGACGCGCGCGACATGACCGCATCGGCGGCCGGACGATGGCGCGACGGACTCGGGCGAGGTTAGTTGAGGCTAAAAGGTCCGGGGCCAGGCGGGGCATCCTCGTCCCCGCGGAGCACCTTCATAGCTGCCCGGAAAGCCTGAAGCTCGGCGGATTCTCGTCTGAGGATGTTGTAGGTCACCCTCACACGGCGTGGTAGGTCATCCTCCTCGAGGAGCTGCTGCTTCTGATGGAAGGGCACCAGGAGTGCCGAACAGATCAAGTTGAGCCGACTCAGAGGATCACTCGGAAGGTGGATCCTCAGGCTGCTCGACAGCTTCGGTAGCGCCAGATTCGCATAGCGCCAGAACTGCTCGGTCAGCTCCTCGATCGAGTCCACCTCCGCGGGACTGAGTTCAGCGGAGTCCTGCTCCTCCATCGCGTCCACTTGGGCCAGGAGGAAGGGCTCCTCCTGCACGATCTCCCGTATGCGGAACCGCCGGCCCCCCACGCCCAGCGCCTCTATCGCCCCATCCTCGTGCTTCACGTGGTCCGTGATCGTCGCGAGAGTCCCCACCTCGGCGAGCATCCCTTGTCCCGCCCCGACCAGCTCGACGAGCACGACGCCGAAGGGGGTCGAGGTATCCAGGCAATGGCGCACCGCTTCGAGATGGGCTCCCTCGGTGACCCGTATAGGCATGATGGTGCCTGGGAACAGTACCGTCTGCCAGGGGAACAGGACAACCTCGAAGGCCATGGGTCGACTCTCCGCCTCCCTCCTAGAAGAGGTTATCACTGAACCACACGGGGTCAAAACTCAGCAGATCCTCGATCTTCTCGCCGACACCGATGAGCTTGACCGGAATGCCGAAGTCCGACTGGATGGTCAGCACGGCTCCTCCGCGGGCCGTTCCGTCCAGCTTCGTCAGAACGATGCCTGTGAGATCGACCGATTCAGCGAAGGCCTGGGCCTGCCGGATCGCGTTCTGCCCGGTCGTGGCGTCGATGACAAGCAGCACCTCATCCGCCGGCCGCCCGAGAGCCTTCTCGCAGACCCGATGGATCTTCTCCAGCTCCTTCATGAGGTTGCTCTTGGTGTGCAGCCGGCCTGCGGTATCGACGATGACCTCGTGGTAACCACGCGCCTTCGCGGCGGTGAGGGCGTCGAAGACCACCGCTGCGGGATCCGCACCCTCGCGGTGGGCCACGATCTCTGCGCCCGACCTCTCAGCCCAGATCGTCAGCTGCTCGATGGCCGCCGCTCGGAAGGTGTCCCCAGCGGCCATGAGCGTCCTGTGCCCGTGCCGCTCGTAGTAGTGCGCCAGCTTGCCGATGGTGGTCGTTTTGCCCGTGCCGTTCACGCCGACGACCAGAATCACCGTGGGCGGCTCGGAACTGTAGGCCAGCGACCGGTCCATCCCGCCGTCCAGAAGCTCCGCGACCCGTGTCCTCAGCAGCTCGCGGACCCCCTCGGCATCCCGGACGTGGCCCGTCCTTGCGGCATTGCCCAGTTCCTCGATCAGCCGCATAGCCAACTCGGCTTTGACGTCGGCCTCGATGAGCGCTTCCTCCAGCTCATCCAGGAGGTGGCTATCGACCTTGCGTCCAGGGGCGAGCACATCCCCGAGCTTGCGGAACACCTTCAGCAACGTCTGTGACTCCGTTCAGCGTTCTGTGATGAGGGGCGGGGCTAGAAGCCGCCGCCAGGTTTGCGTTCGGAGAAACTGATCGATGACAGTTCGACGGTATTGCCGGGGCTGTCATGAGAGAGGGTGAGCATGTACCAGCCGGCACGGAGAGGCGGGAGCACGCCGGAGACGATCCTCCGACCTCCGCGCAACTCCAGGGTCATCTCCACGGGCTGCCGACGTGGGCCGCCGTCAAGCAGGAGAGCGAGTCGCGTCGCGCCGTCAGCGTCGCCCGACGACTGGCCCACCAGGGTGATGCTCCACTCTCCCTCGTCCAGGAACACCCGGTAACGCACGGGGCACTCGGGGAGCATGAAGCAGGAGGCGGTGTCCGCTTGGCCGACGTCGAAGGCCTCATCGGGGTTCGATCCGTCGGTGATGAAGAGCCCTGCCGGAACCCTCACCTGACCGGGATCCCTGTCCCGCAGGATCTGTGCGAACCGCCACAGGAGGTTCCTCGGCGCCAACTCCTCGCCAGGCACGAGGAAGGACTCCATCCCGCTACCGCCCAGGATGGAGTCGGCGTAGAGCACCAGGCCGGCGGCCATCTGCCCCGGTTGCTCGACCGGTCCCAGCATCATCTCGTCATTGGGCGCCTGGGACATGAAAGCCTGGAGAGCCGTGGCGGCGCCGGGGCCGACGGCGCCGGCCATCTCGACGTCCTCGTCCCCCCACGGGATCACCCCGTCTATAGAGTTCAGGGCGAGCCACTTCGAATACAGTGCCCGTCCCATGTCGCCTCCGGCCCACATGGGCGAGCCAGGCAGAGGCCCGACGAGGGGCATCGCCATCTCACCGAAGGCGGCGCACGTGTCAGCCACCCATTGCTCGGGGCTTCGAGGAGTATCGGCGTTGTGGATCGCGGCGTCGCTTCGCGCGCCACCCGCGGGCGCCAGGGAGGGGCCCTCAACAAGGTAGAGCGAGACCGGGCGCGCCAAGCGGTCCCAGGACGACTTGCCCATGTAAGCACGGTAGCAGGCGCACAGCCGAGCCAGTACGGCGACGGTGTTCGACGCCTCAGCCAGATAGTCGTGACCCGTGATCGAGAGCGTGTCGGTAGGATAGAAGACCCGGGCCACCATCCGCAGCCGCTTCATCGGATCGTCCGGTTCCTCCACGAGGCCATAGACCACGCCGGCGAAGCGGTCCCCATAGATGGCATGCTGCTTAGGGACGCGCTCGGGGTACTGATGCGCGGTGCTCACGGCGACGGCCAGATCGGCTTGGCGGTCCGGTCCCAGCCGCTCGTCACGTATCGAGAGTGTGCGGCGTTCGTAGGACCCGGGCAGATACTGCAGACTTGCCTCCGTCACCCACCTCGGATAACGGCCGCCCTGGGTGAGCGAACGAAGCTGCCGACGGGCCTCCTCCCACTCCTCCAACTGAAGCGAAGCCGAGTAGTAGGCGATGGCGAACTCGCGGTCTTCCTCGATGTCATTGCCTCGGAGTTGATGGCACACGGCGCGGGCGCGCCACGCGGCTGCCAGCCTGGGGTCAAGCTCGGTCGCCTCGGACGCCTTGACGATCGCCTCGCCGACGTTGCCTTCGTCCAGGAGCCGGCGCACCTCTTGCACGGCCGCCAGAGCCTGCTGTGCCGGGGGGATCTCACCGGGGGTTTGCGCCAGGGCAGGCAGGGCTGCGAGGACGTGAGCCGACAGCACGGCCGCCGTCACCCATCGCCTACTCCACATGGCACACGAACCTGGCCACGATCTCATCGGCGAACTCCTTCTCGGATTCCTTGCATACCGCCCGCACCACGAAGATCTTGTTCTCGGGCTCACAGTGCCATGCTCTTGACACCAGATGGAAGGGGGTCTCGATCTTCAGGAACTTGCGCGTGGAGTGCACCACGCGCTCCTTGGCGGCTCGTATGGTGCCCTCGGCAAGAACAGCGTCATGGCCGAGGCAACGTCCCCGTTCCATCCGGAACTGAAACTCGCGCCGCAGGTCCGTCGCGAGCTGCTTCTTCGCCCAGGCGACCAGGTCGCCTCTACCGAGGGACAGATTGGCGATCCATCGCTGAACCACCACCTGCGAGTCATCATCGCGCTTGAACCGGAACTCGATGCGGCCACCCGTCAGCTTACTGCCCGCGAGCGTCCACTCTTTGGGGAGCACGAAACGCAGGCCGAAGGTGCTCCACAAGACCGCCTCATCGGATTGCGGGTAAGGACGCAGCGTCGACAGAAGCTCCGCCGCTGACCGCTGGTTCTCTTCTTCATCCTCCCCTGTGCACTCGCACAGGAGAATGCGGCCCGACGTGGGACACTCCCCAGCGAAGCCGACCCCGTAGACCGTCTCGCGCCGGCCCTTCGATCTCCACCGGAAGAACGAGGCGGGACTCACGTCCAGAGATCGCCGCGGGAGCAATCTGTCAGCGCGCTCGTGAACCAAGTCATTGCGCTTCTTGGTCTGGCTCTTCCCCAGGCTCGCAAGGTAGTTGTCGGCGACCTGCTTGATCGCCTCGGCGCGCGAACTCGCCTTACGGAACAGCTTGTCCGTCGAGTCCTCGGGGAGCCATCGTATCACCAGCCGGGGAGCCAGCCGCTCATCTAATCGGATGTAACCGCCCCCCCAGTCGCCCGAGAACGCCCCTGGCTCCCACTCCTCGGGAGCCACGATACGCACGCCCTGCCAGGCAATGATGTGCTTGCCCGCGGCGGTGATCTCCTTGATACGGTCTAGGGTCGGCTCCATGTGGCGGGGATCAACCCACTCCTCGCAAGACTATGTGGCGGCTTCGAACGTGATCCGGCGTCGCCTGAGGTGCACATTCACGAGCAAACCCAGGGCGATCATGGTGGTGATCAGGTTTGAGCCGCCTCGGGAGAACAAAGGCAAGGGGATACCGGTGATGGGCAGTAGCCCGATGTTCATCCCCACGTTCACCACGAGCTCAAACGCCAGATACGATACTACACCCGCGGCCAGGTACCGCCCCAGGTCATGCTGCGTCTGCGCGATCGTGCCCAGGCCTCGCCATATGACGACGGCATAGAGCAGCACGAGCCCCGCCGAGAAGACGAAGCCCATCTCCTCCGCTAGGGCCGAGAACGTCATGTCCGTCTCCTGTGCGGCGACTTTGCCCGTCTGAGTCAAGAGGCCCTGGCCGTACCCCTGCCCCCATACCCCTCCAGCGCCGATCGCCTGGCGCGCCCTGAGGTACTGCAGCCCAGTCTGGCGCGGGTCGGCATCGATGGACACGAACTCGTTAGGCGTCACCCATGCCATGACGCGTTTCATCATGTACTCAGGTATGAAGCCTTGGTCCCACAGAAGTTTCGTAATCACCATCCCGGCGACCAGGAAGGCGGCTACGTGCCAGAGATTCGCGCCGGCGAAGTACATGACCCCGATCCAGATGGCCATGAGCACGAGCGTGGTGCCCAGGTCCTTGCCCGCGAGCACCAGGAACATGGGGGGGGCGGCCAGCGAGAAGAAGCACACGGTGAACTCGAGGCCATCGCGGATGCGTGATCCCACATCGGCGCAGTACACGGCCAGACACGCGATGAGCACAACCTTAGCGAACTCCGACGGCTGGAACTGCAGCCCGAGCAGAGAAATGAAACCCTTGGCGCCGAAGATGCGGGGACCGAGCACAAGGACTATGACCAGCGCCGCCAAGGTCGCCCAGTACAGTGCCTGCCAGGCATGCCTCAGGAGGCCATAGTCGAAGTAGGCAGCAACCAGGAAGAAGCCAATGCCGATCGCAAACAGGAGAGCTTGGCGACGAGCATCGGCGCCAGGTATGGTCCGTAGGGTCAGCATGCCAAGGATCACGATCCCCGCCATGGCGGCGATCATGAGGTGGTCAGCATCGCGGAACTGCCTGCTGCGGAGGATCGATGTCATAGGCGTTCGGGCGCGGCGGCCAGCCTGGCGGGGCCCCTCTGGGCTCTCCCTCCACACAACGGCACCATCATAGTCCCGCAGGGGCGGTGACGCAACGCGATGCGAGGAGGCTCAAGCCCTTGGAGGAGCCGTGCTAGCAGGCCGATCCGCTAGCTCAGCGCTCGCGGCCAATACCGGCCCGCAGCCTCCGAGACCTCCAGTGGGATGCCCAAGGCCTCGCTGAGGATCCGTCCACAGAGCACCTCGGGCTTGGGACCCGCGCTCAACACCCGCCCCTCAGAGAGAGCCAACACATGGGTGAAGGCTGGGATGATCTCCTCGATATGATGGGTGACGAAGATCATGGTCGGGCCCTTGGGGCTGGTCGCCAGGTCGGAGAGCAGGGTCAGGAAGGACTCGCGAGCCGCCAGATCAAGTCCGGCGCATATCTCGTCGAGGATGAGTAGTTCGGGCTCCGCCATCAACGCGCGCGCAACCATCACCCTTTGCTGCTCCCCCTGGGAGAGCGTCACGAAGCGGTGGTTCTCGCGGTGGCCACAGCCCACCCTCTCGAGCAACTCGCGCCCGCGGTTGGTTTCCTCGGCCGTCGCCTCGTTGTAGAGCCCAATGCCCCCCGACCGGCCACTGACGACCATCGACAGAGCGCGCTCGTGGGAGGGGGTCATCTCGCGCAGGAAGGTGCTCACCCAGCCAACCCTACGCCTGAGGGCGCGGATATCGGTGCGCCCGAAGGTCTCACCGAGCACCTCAACGGTGCCCGAACTGGGCCAGAGATAGCCGCTGACGACGTTGAGGAGGGTTGTCTTCCCCGATCCGTTCGCGCCAACGATGGCCCAATGCTGACCCTCATCGACGCGCCAGTCCACCCCAGAGAGGATCATGGTGTCGCCCCGGTATAGCACGACGTCGTCAAGCTGGATCACGCGAACTGCCAATGCAACCATCTCCGTACAACACCGAGCGGGAGCCGAGGCCCCCGCTCGGTTTCTTCCGGTCGACCCATCACCCTACTCCGGGGCGTCGGTGGGTTCCGCCTCGCTCTCTGGCGCCTCGGTCGCACCGTGCTCGTGCCCCTCGGCGTCGCAGCTGCCCAGTTCGGCGTCACAAGTGCCCAGTTCCTTGCAGGTGGGCACCTCGCCGGCGAGGTACCCCGTGGGATCGCTCACGAACTTGGCCTCGCAGTTCGGGCACCACACGTAGTAGCTCTTGTCCTCGTAGTTCACATAAGGGTGCTTCTCGAGCTCCTCGGGAGTGTTCGCGATGACGTTTCCGCTGACGGGGCAGAGGTACCCACCGTCCTCAGAAACCTCATTCCCGATGACATCGAGCAGCGGCCCGCCGGCCGCCGCTACCACGGTATCGGCTTCTGGCGCGTCGGTCTGCGGAGCTACAGGAGCGGGCGGCGCTGGCGCTGCCATTACCTCGGCGCCGTCGCCAGTCTCGCCGCTCTTGCAGCCAACGGTCGCCACTGCTAGTACAAGGACCAAAATGGCCAATCCAGTGAACGCTGTGCGGAGCATGCAGTCAGTCCCTCCAAGCTTGCTGGGGCCCTCCAAAGGGGCACTGTCAGACGAGAACAGGATACACGAGACACCGCGCGCATCCTACAGGAAGGGTCCGCGAATCGTTCACACGCCTAGCAGATGGCCGACCTCGGCGAGGCTCGACACCCGTATCAGCCGATCGGGGCCGGCCTTGGACCGATGAGCCGCCGAGCCACGGGGAGCCTCTCCCTCGAAGTGGTAGTCGACGGGTAGCTCATCCGGGTCCCAGCGCTCGATGAGCACCGGGCGCACCCCCGCGGCGCGCGCTCCGTCGATGTCGTCCTCGGTGTCACCGACGTGAATGGCTTGCGCGGGCCCTACGCCGAGGCGTTCGAGCACCCAGTGGAAGATCGCTGGGTCGGGCTTCTTGAAACCAACCGCGTCGGAGACGGCTACAACATCGAAGCAGCGGGCGAGGTCCAGGTCGCTCAGGATGCGCTCCACCGGTTCAGCGGCATCGAAGTTCGAGACCAGTGCCACCTTGCGGGAGCGACGGATCGCCTGCAGCAGGCCCTTGGCCTCGGGGTCCAGGTGGACGTACTGCATCCAGGCGTCGATCGCGGGCCGGCGCGCGCGGACCGCCGCTTCGGGCTCAATGGCGATCCCGAACTCGGCCAGGAGCGCGATCAGTCGCCGGTCGAACTCCGTCCCTCCTGGCCCATCGGGCGGAGGTTCGGGGCGCGAGAAGAACCCACGCAGCCTCTCCGCGAACCTCTGAAGCTCGATGTCTACACCCTCGTCGGCCAAAGCGCGGTGGAGCGTCTCCAACCATGCCTGCCAGGCGCGGGTCATGTCACCGTAGATGATCAACGTACCGAATAGGTCGAACAGGACCGCGCGGCACTCGATAGCGGGCCGATGGCCGCTCGACATCGTCTACTCCTCCGACTGGCTAGCCCGGATCGCGGCCGTCAGGATATCGCTGACTGCCCCCATGTGGGGGCCACCGTCGAGCACGAGGAGGTGCACCTTCTGGTCATCCTCCATGGTCAGCACAACCCCGCCGTCCTCACCCGAGCGGATGAGGAACTCGAACAGGGTGCCGTCCATGTCGCCCTCGGCCACGGAGGTGAGGTCGTTATCCTCGGCCCACCGGAGCCAAGGGGCCAGCAGTGTCTCTCTCTCGCCCCCCGGGGCGACGTCGTAGGTGAGAAACCAGGCATGCCGGACCGTCCCCAGCATCTCCGGCGCGGCCTCCAATAGGCCGCGGAGACCCTCATGCTCGTCGTGCTTCTCGCGCGACGCCTCCAGGTCATGAGCGATCGAATCGATCTCCCAACGGTCGATCTCCACCCTCAGAGACAGCCTCTCATCATAGATCGGCGGCAAGTCACTACGAACGTGCCACGGCGGGCTGCCTGGAGGCGCCTCGGTCTCCGACTTCAGCGTCGGGTAATCGAACCATGCGGCCAGGAGCGGGCCGATGGGGGCGTGCCCCTCATCCCACAGCCACAGGACATCGACGCCACTTACCTGGTAGGCGAAGATGCCCCCCTCCTCGCCCGGTTTGTGGAGCACTCCCGTGAGGCCCGTTTTGTCCGCATTCCAGGCCTCAACGAGCATCCTGTAGCCGTTCCCGGCCGCCCAGGAGAGGTAGAAGGCCTTCACGTCAACAGGCGTGGGGCGAGCATCGCCCCTCATGCGGAAGGTTCGCAGCTTGGGGGTGCCAGGGAGGTCGATCACGTACTGCACGGCTCTCTCGACACGTTTGTCGTCCACTATGAGCTTTAGCAGCCGCGACTTCAGGCCGCTGAGATCGACACTCAAGCGCCGCTCTCCTTGCGGAGGCGGAGGCGGCCAATGTGACTCATCGCCGGCCAGCGCCGCGAGGGGGGCGAGGACGAGAACGAGAAGCGCAAGGGCTAGGATCGACATGTGAGCTCGAGGGAGCCGAACGGGTTCCATCGTAGTCATACCTCCTACTGGGCGGCCTAGGAAAGGCCAGCGAGGAGCGCCAGCAGATTCGGGGCGCCTTTCGTTATGAGTAGGGCCGTCATCCCCTCGCGCTTGCCAACGATGAGGATGCCCCCCACGTCGCCGAGCTTGGCGAAGAGCTGAGCCTCAACCCCGCCCACGATAGTCTCATACAACGCCGTCCACTCGCGGGCATCAGCGTAGCCCAGAGCGGCTCCGACCACTCGTTCGGTCTGGGTCGACCGAGGGGTGCGGAAGGCGATCGCGGTCAGGCCCTGTACATCCGCGAGCACATCGGGGCCCATGCGCATGAGCACCAGCGCATCGGCAGGAACCTCCGCGTCCCCGGCCTCGGCCATCGCCGCCACCTCTGCCGCAAGGGGCAGCAACTCATGCGACGTCAGGTCGAGCCGGGCGATGAGAAGGTCCATCGGCAGTCCTTGGGGCAAGAGCGGTAGATCGGGCTCCACCGGCTCCACGCCCTCCACCGCCGCACTCGTCAGGGGCGGCAGTCCGAGGAGCGGGGCGAGCAGCGGGCCCAGCGAGACCTTTCCCTCGGCCCAGACCAAGCTCACCGCGTCCGCCTCGGAGTACACCGCCAGCAGGCCCCCGCCGTCGCCGGTGGCGAGGTGCATCTCCGCGATACCCGTGATCCTGGGCGCATCGGCCGAGTCGTCCGAACGGTGCGAGACGTACCGACCTACTGCGCGGAACCCTCGGGCCTGGGCCCACGCCGCGTAGAAGGTGACCCCTGCGTCCATATCGAGCACGGCATCGCCGCTTGGGCCGTACCGCCAGAAGGTGACCTCGTTAGTCTGGTGCAGCAAAACGTCCAGGACCTGAAGCAACTGGACGCGAGTCTCCTCGTCCTTCACCGCCAGGAGGGCAAGAGGCTTTGTGTCTTGGTTCAGCACAGCGCGCAGCTGCAGGGCAGACCCTGGCAAGGGGGGCGGAATCTCGCCCTGCGCCCGAGCCACTCCGGCGCAGGACACCACCATAGGCAGCAATGCCAGGAAGTACGTTCCAGTGAGTCCTCGTCCTCGAGTCCGCATCGCCACGGTGCACCCCCGCAAAGTCAGCTCGTCAAGCCCGCTTCCATCGGGTGCCATCAGCGGTGTCCTCCAGTAGGACACCTCCACCCTCCAGCGCCTGGCGTATCTCATCCGCTTTGGCCCAGTCGCGCCGTGCCCGTGCCTCGGTCCGCTCCTGGATCATCCGCTCGATGTCCTCGTCCAGCACCGGCTCTTCGCCCGGATCGAGCACGTCCAGGATCTCGTCGAAGTCACGCATGACGTCACGCACGACTTCGAGATCACCCGTAACGCACGTCTTGTGCTGCAAGGCTATGTTCGCGTCTTTCACCAGATCGAACAGCGCGGCGAGGGCCTGGGGAGTCTGCAGGTCGTTGTACATGGCGTCGAAGAAGCCTTTGCGAGCCTCCTCTGCTTGCTGGGCCAGCTCACGAGGCTCCCCCTCGTCCACCCGAGCCTCGCTCAGACGGCGCATGAAGTCGTGCAGACCCCTCACCGTGTGCGTTGCCTGCTCAACGGCCTCCGATGTGAAGTTGAGTTGTGTTCGGTTGTGGGCGGATGCGAGCAAGTACCGGAGCGCGACGGGGTCGATGCCCTGTGTCAGGAGGTCACGCAGCTTGAATGTGTTACCTAGGCTCTTTGCCATCTTCTGCGAATCCATCAGAAGATGCTCATGGTGTACCCAGTACTTCACAAAGGGCTTCCCTGTTGCCCCCTCGGCCTGTGCGATCTCGTTCTCGTGGTGTGGGAAGATGTTGTCCACGCCGCCCGTGTGGATGTCGAAGCTCTCACCGAGATAGTGCATCGCCATAGCCGAACACTCAATGTGCCAGCCGGGCCGCCCGTGTCCAAGAGGCGTATCCCAGGCCACCTCGCCCTCTCTGTGGGCCTTCCATAGGGCGAAATCCCGCACGTCATCCTTGCTGTACTCGTCGACCTCCACTCGAGCGCCCGCTCTCATGCCGGCGCTGTCGAGGCGAGCTAGACGGCCGTACTCGGGGAAACTAGCGATGCGGAAGTAATAGCTCCCATCGCTCTCGTACGCATGTCCCCGCTCCACGAGCCTCTGGACCATCTCGACCATCTGCTCGATATGCTCTGTGGCCGGGCAGACGATGTCGGGGCTCTGGATCCGCAGGGTGGCCAAGTCCTGGAAGAAGGCGTCGGTGTAGGGTGCGGTATAGGCCCGAATGGCCTCGAGCCCGCCTGACGCCGCCTTGATGATCTTGTCATCGACATCGGTGACATTCATCACATGGGTCACTCGATAGCCGGCATGGCGGAGCGTGCGCACTAGGATGTCGTCGCAGACGTACTTCCGAAGATTGCCGATGTGGGCATGATCGTACACGGTCGGTCCACAGCAGTAGATCCGCACATGACCCGGCTCAACGGGCTCGATAGGGTCTATCGCGCGGGTCATCGTGTTGTATAGTCGAACGGCGGGCACTGCAGCATTCCCCTCTCGTGTGCGTCCACCAGTGTGATTATAGCGCAAGGACCCCGTCTGGGCCGCTGCGGCAATGACAGCAACGGACAAAAAGAGGCCCTACCTACAAAGGAGATAAGGCCGCCGACGGCGCAAAACCCATCAGGAGACCGCACCGGGAAGGCGCTGTCCGGTGCGGGGTCGCGTTAGTAGCGCCACGTAGGTCGTGAATCCAGTTGAGAGGAGATGACACTGTTGCGCAAGACTCTGATCGCGCTGCTGCTCGCGAGCGTTATAGCGAGTCTATCCCTAAGCGTGTTGGCAGGCTGTTCGGGCAAACGCAACCCGAAGAACGCCCCGCCTATCGCGGCAGGGAGCGTCGAGACAGGCAAGCTGCCCGAGCCGGGAGCCGCCCCGGCGGAGGGCGAGTAGGACTCTGTGTCGCGCTGCTCTGCACAGGCATTTGACGGAAAGGTAGTGTCTACCGATAAGGAGCATGTGACACATGATACGCAGAACTAGAGGCTTCACGCTGATCGAGCTGCTGGTTGTGATCGCTATCATTGCCATTCTGGCCGCGATCCTCTTCCCCGTGTTCGCCAAGGCTCGCGAGAAGGCCCGCCAGACCTCCTGCCTCAGCAACCTGCGGCAGCTTGGCACGGGCCTGCTCTCCTATGTGCAGGATTACGACGGCCGGTACCCCGACTCCCGCGTCATGCCCTCCTATGCCGGCCAGCCCGCGGGCTATCTCGGCGCTTGGCACATCACCGAATACGGGATCCGCATGTGGTATGACGGCAGCCAGAACCAGCTCTGGGGCTGGCCGTCTGTTGTTAGCCCTTACGTCAAGAACACCCAGATCTTCAAGTGCCCCTCCGACTCCGAGGCCGAGCGCTGGGTTCCATGGAACATGCGCGGCTCCTACTTTTGGCGCCATGCTCTGGATGCCTACTGCGTGTCCGTCGGGTCCTCGGTGAAGGAGACCGCCGTGCAACGGCCGGCTCAGATTGCCTGCCTCATCGAGGAGGCCTGGCACTGGGGAGGCCAAAGCCCCTACTGCTGGAACGCCGGAGGTACCGAGGCCTCGAAGCAGTCGAACGCGGCCTTCATGGATGGCCACGCTAAGGTGATCACCGTTCCTCGCGTCAGCTCCATCGGCGTTCCCCACTATGACCTCAACTGGTTCTTCCACGTCCACAACTGGGCGCTGCAGAACGATCCCGTCGACATCCGGTAGTCACGCACGCACATCAGGGACCGAACAGCGGGCAACGGCCACTCCGGGCGTTGCCCGCTCTGCTTGGTCTCTGCCATCGCCGGCGTCCCGGCTAGGTCCCACGCGGCCTGCCGACGAAGTGCCACGTGGCATCGGGCCGAAGGTGCGGGCCGGCGCCGGGAGGAGCGGAGCGGATGATGCGTTTCGGGGTCTGCGCGGGACTCGATATGGCGGAGGCGGCCGCCCGCGCGGGTTGGGACTTCATAGAGGCCAGCGTCGGCACATTCATGCCGTCGGAGCCGGACTCGGCGTATGCGGAGGTACGGTCCCGGATCGCCCGTCTGCCCATCCCTGTGGAGGCGGCGAACTGTTTCATCCCCGGGAACCTGCGGCTGACCGGACCGGAGGTCAACCCAGACGCTCTCCTGACGTACGTGGAAGTGGCCTTCCGGCGCATGGCGGAGGCAGGCCTGAAGGTTGTCGTTCTCGGCAGCGGGGGAGCGCGCAACCTACCTGACGGCTGGCCGGAGGGGCGAGGGCTGGAGCAGCTCGCGGACTTCCTCCGCGCCGCGGCAGCCGTAGCCCACGAAGTGGGAATGATGATCGCCGTTGAGCCGCTGCGCAGGACTGAGTCGAACATCATCAACCGCGTCGCCGACGCCGTTGCCCTCTGCGGTAGGGTGGAGCACCCATCGGTCCGGCCCCTAGCTGACCTCTTCCACATGGCAGAGGAGGGCGAACCCTCGGCCTCGGTCGCCGCCGTGGCGTCATCGCTGGCGCACGTGCATGTGGCCGACAGCGGACGAGTTCCTCCGGGACGGGGCGAGATGGACTTCCGCAGCTTCCTCGGCGCTCTCGCCGAGGGCGGCTACCGGGGACGCGTCTCCGTGGAGTGCAGCTGGGACGACTTCGAGGCTCAGCAGGACATGGCTCTCGCAACTCTGCGCGAAGCCTGGGCGGCGCTATAGATGGGATCCGTGGGAGCTATGGGCGAGGAGGCGCTCATCGAGCGTCTGGCGCGGGGACTGGGTGCGGTTCAGCCGCCGGTGGAGGTCGGGGTCGGCGACGACTGCGCGGTCCTTCGCCTCGGTGACCGGACCCTGTTGTTCGCTACCGACACCATGGTCGAGGGCACCCACTTCACCACCGACCCGACGAACCCGCTGACCGACCTCGTTGCCGTCGGCTGGCGGCTCGGAGCAAGCAACCTCTCGGACCTCGCGGCGATGGGCGGTCGTCCCCTTGCCGCAGTGATCAGCACCGCCCTGCCGGCCGAATGGCCGGTGACTTGGGTGGAGCAGGCCTACGAGGGACTCAGGAAGGTCGGAGACCGGCATGGCCTGCCGATCTGCGGCGGCGATGTGGTGCGCATCAACGGCCCTGCCGCACTCACCCTGGCGGTACTGGGAGAGGTCGATGGCGAGCCAGTGCTCCGATCCGGCGGCCGACCGGGAGACCTCATCGCAGTAACGGGCGACCTCGGGGCGTCGCGGGCGTGCCTCCGCGGGGTGCACGATGGCTCGGAGTCGAGAGTCGCGCTCTTGCGGCGCGGTCTGTGGCCGATGCCGCGCCTCGAGTGGGGGCAAGCCCTCCGCGGCTCCGCTTCCGCGATGATGGACCTGTCCGACGGTCTGGCGACGGATCTCCCACGACTGGCACAGGCGAGTGGGGTGGGAGTCGTGGTGCGGGAGGCTAACCTGCCTGTCAGCGACGCCCTCGTTACGGTCTGCGGAAGCCGCGAGGTGGCACAGAGGGAGGCGCTGATAGGCGGCGAGGACTACGAGCTGCTCGTCACCTTACCCAAGGGCTCCCCCCTCCCAGAGGTACCCCTCAGCGTCATCGGAGAGCTGACGGCAGCCCCCTCGCAGATGGAGTTCGTCGGCGCCAATGGCGAGCACAGGCCCCTCAGCGAGGCCGGCGGGTGGAGCCATTTCGGGTCGGCAAGCTAGCCATCGACGGACAGAGGAGCCGCCATCCAGTCCACGGCCGCAACACGGTTGCCCGCTTCCACCTCGATCGCCGATCGTGGCCCGAGTCGGTGGCGAGTAATGAGCGTCCGCGTCCCGCCGATGCAGACGTCGATGATGTCGCGGCAGAGGACGACCGTCACGTCGGTGGCCCGGTCGAGACCCTCTACCAAGTCAATCTGGGCAAGGACCTCGCCACCCTCGCTGATCCCCACAGAGCGCGACCCGGAGTCAAGGCGTAGGGAGAGTACGGGCTCACCTGGAACGTTCCCTAGGAACCGAATGGCCGTGACCGCCCCATCGGGCGCGGGTTCGAGGCGTGCGGTGAGGTAGACGCCCTGCTCGGCCTCCGGCAAGCGGCCGTCGATCGGCCGCAGCGCTTCCTCCGAGGGCATCATCTCGGGCACGAAGCGGGTCCCCAGTCGCCCATCGGGGAGACGCACCAACTCGCGAAAGACCATATCGCCTCCCCATCCACCATCAGGCAGCCAGGAGACGTAGATGCGCCGATCAGGGCCGAAGGGCGCCGTCTTAGGCACATAGAGCACGTCGAGTCGGTCGGGTTGAGGGGAGGTCCACGGGCCCTGCGGCGAGGGGGCCATCCAGTAGACGAACTCCGCCAGGAGGTACCACATCCCGCCCCACTCGAAGCAATCGGGGCAGTCGGTGACGCGGCCCGGCACTAGCAGTGGGTCGGCCAGATCCCATGCCAGGAGATCGGGCGAGAGCAGTTGGCCAATGCACCCGTCGCGGCCATCGGTCAGCCGAGCGGTCGCGAGAAGGCGGTAGAGGCCATCCTCACCTCTGAAGACGAGGGGGTCGCGCAGGTGCATGGGATCGTAGCCCTCGGGAGCGGAGAGGAACGGGTTCGGCTCCAGCTTGCGGAAGCTGATCCCGTCCTCCGACACCGCGTGTCCGAGGTGCTGGGCGCCATCGGGCGTTCGCGTGGCATAGAAGGCGTGGTATGCATCGCCATCGTGGATCACCGACCCCGTGCAAATGGACGCCTCCCACTGCTCCTCGATGGCGATAGCCATGGGATGCCGCTCCCAATGGCGTAGGTCGGTGGAGGAGACATGCGCCCACTGGTGAGCGCCCAGGCCCCACTTGGAGCCGTGGTGCCGCCGGTCGAAGAGGTAGAACACGTGGAAGCGCCCGTCATGGGAGAAGGGCATGCAGTCGCCCACGCTCGCGTTGTGGCCGCGAGGGCGCCAGTAGAGCATGGACTCCCGGTGAGGGCCGAGGATCTCCCCCTCTCGCCGAGCGACCTCCTCGCGGCCACCGGAGAGCGCCAGGATCTCCTCGTCAGTGAGGGCGCGGTCCCAGAGGGCGGCGTGATCGATCCAGCCGCTGAAACCCGCCTTGACGCCCCGCCCTGTCGACTCCGCGCCGATCAGGCACGGGATGCCGCTGCCCGCCCGGAGGCCGCCTAGGGGCCACTCCTCATCGACGAGCACCCCGTCCACCCAGAGCTCCAGCCTGGCTCCGCTGAAGCGTACGATGACATCATGCCATGCTGTCGGGTCCACCAGGTCCAAAGGCACGCTGAGCTGCAGAGGCCGGGCGTCGAAGTCAGTGCCCAACTCGAAGCCGATGGCCGCCCCGCGGCCCAGGTCGGTGACGAAGAGGTTGTAGAGCAGCGCCTCATGGCCGCCGTGCATCGAGAGGATGGGCGTGTCCTCGACTCCGGCATCCAGGCGGAGCCGTACGCATAGAGACATCTCCGCGCCAGCCAGGACCAGACACCCGCCCTGGCCCTGACCGGCGTCCAGGCGCCCACCGTCGAGCCGCGCCGCGCTGCCGTCGCCGCCCCGTGCCCGCGAGGCCGCGGCGTCGGGCTCGGGGAGCGAGTTGCCCGGCGTTACGGCTCCGGACATCCGCAGGGACGACCCGCGCCCCGAGGAGTCACTCAGGTCCGCGAAGTGCCAGACCACGACCGCGTCATCGAAGGTCGCGCTAGGGGCCAGCAGAGCACTCGCCGCAAGGGACAGAAGCATCGTGAACCGCCTCTCAGTTGGGTAGAAGCACTTCCACAGGCTCGGCGGCCACCCGGTGGCGCGAGATCTCTCGCCCCCCCGCCACTACCGTCAGCCAGACATAGGGGGCGGTCCGCTCCACTACCAGGTCGAAGCTCGTGCCGAAAGCCTGTATGTCGCGCAGCGCCATCTGGTCCCATGCCTCGGGTAGCCGCGGCAGGCAGCGAAAGCTGCGCAGGCCCGTTGGCTCCACCCCGAACAGCCCCTCGCTGTAGACCCGGCAGTAGAGCGCGCTCTCCGCGGATAGGTGCCGCTGATTCCCCTCGGGCCAAGCCTCCACGGGGTAGGGCACGTGGTCACCCAGCAGCCGGCGGCGGCTGTAGGCGGTCAGATACGGGAGGGCGCGCTCCGTGGCCCCGGCGGCGAAGGCGCCTCGCAGTCCGTACAGGGTGGCTCGGTCCCAGAACGTCTCCGCACCCGCTTGAGTCGCCAACCCGTCCGGGGTCCACAGGCGCGGTGAAAAGAGAGCATCGAGGGTTCCGCTCGTGCGCTCCAGGATGCCCATGGCGAGCGGCACACAGATCCACGCCCGAAGCACGTCGTTGCCCTCGTAGTAGCGGTAGGTGTCGAAACCCTCGACCCGTGCCCCGAAGAAGCCCTCTATGTTGGTCCGGAGCACATCCGCCCAGGCGTCGTAGACTTCCGCGGCTCCATCGTGGCCAAGCGCCCGACCCAAGCTCGCAGCCGCCCGCAAGCCGCCGTAGGTCAGGCAGGAGGTGTTCAGGTTCGCATCCCCGGCGGGAAAGCGGAACTCGAGCTCATCGCAGTCCGAGGACACGACACCGCGGTCGTTGAGCTTCCGCCGACAGTACTCCAGGCACCACTCGATGAGCGGCCATAGCTCCTCGGCGATGGCGCGATCCCCCTTGGCGAGGGCGAAGCGCGCGGCCCCGTACGCCACCATGGCCGCGTCACCACGGTCGCCGGCCCCGCTCCAGATGTCGACACCCTCAGCGATGATGGACGAGGGGATGGGCCGATACTCGTCGTTCATGAACCGAGCGAAGTGCCGGAACGAGTTGAGGGCAGACTCGTCGCCCTCGGGGTCTCCCAGGAACGGGAAGAAGGGGTTGGCATACTCCGCCTGGTCGTTCGCCCAGATGGCGGCATAGTACGCGCCGCCGCCCGGCCCGTGCATCAGCCCGCCTCTGGTCGCGAAGATGCTCTCGGCGGCGCGCACCTTGGCGAAACAGAAGGCTGCGTTCAGTGTGGGATCCGGCGTCTCGAGACGCAGCCGTCCCCAGAGCCCTCGGACGAAGCCCCGGCGGGCCTGCTCCTCGAAGCCGAGATCCAGGGCCCGGGGCGGGTCGTCCGCGAGCCGACCACTAAACACGATAGCGGTCTCCAGGATCGCGCCCGGTTCGAGGAGGGTGGGGTCGATGCCGGTGCACGTGGCCTCCATGATGTAGTCGCCGTGGACACCCGACGCCTCCCTCCGGAGACCGATCGGGGCAACTGAGACCTCTGCCGCGGCGGTCGACACGTTGCGGATCCCCACCAGTTCAATGGCGGCCGGCTCACGCGTTGAGGGGAGGATCGTGTGGGTCAGTTCCAGGGCGTCGTCAACGCGGGTGATCAGCGTCACCAGACCGTCGAGCCGCGCTCGCACGAGCCGCTCGGGCCCTGCGGGGACGCCGTTCACCGACACGGCTATCGAGGCTTCATCGCCGAAGTCCGAGGATAGGCTCGCATGGGTGTCGTTCGGTATGGTCCGAAGCATGGGCCAGACCATATGCCGATCGAGCGCCAAGCGGCCGTCCGCCTCCGCCGCGTAGCGGAGGATCAGGGACACCGAACGGCCACTCATCTCGATGTGATCACGGTGTGGCAGGCGAGGGTCGCTGTCCACCCGCCAAGTCAGGGCGCCGTCGGGGCCGAGCGACCAGCGAGAAGGCGGGGCCTCCGACTCAGCCGTCAGGACTGCGCCTGCAAGCAGCATAGGAAAAGCGCACAGCATGGAATCACCTCGGCGCCCATATCCCCCCTGCGGGGCAGGTTCCCCTGCCTGGACCGGCTAACTACAGCAGCGAACTGGAGGTGATGGTCGTGAGAACCGTCCATTCCGCCCTCTGCCTGCTGTTGCTTCCTGCGGCGTGCCTGGCGGCAGATGAGATGCTCAGCAACCCCGGGTTCGAGGATGGCCTAGCTCCATGGACCATCGATCACATCTGGTATGCGGGAGAAGGCGACGGCGTGAGCGCAATCACCGTGGCCGCGGGCGAAGGGCGTGAGGGCGGCGCCGCCCTGCGCATCGACGGCGCCGGCAACCGAGGCATCGCCATGCAGACCCTCGCCGCCATCTACCCGGTGCGGTTTCATGTGACCGGCTGGATTCGCTGTGAGGGTCTGGGTGATGCGGCGGCCGTCATCCAAGTCGAGTGGAACGGTGACGATGGCTGGATCAGCGCCTCGCCCGTGGGCTTAGTGGTGGGCGACGCCGATTGGACGTTCGTCGAAGCGATCGTCGAGGCGCCATACGAGGCCACGAGCGCCTACGTCGAAACGCTCACATCGGCCCCCAACTCAGGCAGGGCTTGGTTCGACGACATCTCCTTCGTTGCCCCCGTGGCGGACGACGTCCCTCCTGGGCCGGTGGTCGCGAGGCAGGCGCAGCACGCCGGCGGCCGCGGCGTCGTTGCTGTCGAGTGGAGTGACTACGATGCTGCCCCCGATGTCATCGAATACCGGGTGTTCATAAGCGAGCAGCCCTTCACGGATGTCACAGGGCTGATCCCGGCGGCGCGAGGCGGCCGCCTTAGCCGACTGGCGGAGGTCGGCGGACTGATCAAGGGGCGAAGCTACCACGTGGCTGTCGTTGCGGTGGATCGTGATGGGAACAGGGAGTCGAGAGTCCAGACAACGGAGATGACACCGATGGATCGCCGTGCGCCGCGCTCGATCACCCCATGGACGGAGGCCTTGATCGCGCCACAGCCGGCTGTGGCCGTCCACTGGGGGGCCGACCTCCTGCGGGAGGCTGTTGAGTACGAAGTGGTCTGGCGGCTCCCCGAGGGCGAGATCTCCGGTCGACTGCCGGCCGAGGGCCACCACCGCCTCGCCGCGCTAACGGGATTGCCGCCCGAGTCCCCCATCGAGGTAGCTGTCATCGCCTTCGACGCGGCGGGGAACGGCTCGGAGCCCGTCTGGGTGCCCACCCAGTCGGGAGCGGCGAGCCCTGGGGGCGGCCGAGTGCGATGCCTCGATGCCGGGGGCGAGGATGTGGAGGGTGCCGTCGTCACCCTCCAACCGGCTCCCGCCACAGGGGCCAATGTCGCGCGCGTGGTGGGTCAGACCCCCGGCAATCTGGGGTCCGTGGCCCTGCTGGTGGCCGATCCCGACCGCGTGGACTTGTCTCTGACGTTGCCCGACACGGACGCGCAGGTCCCCCAAGTCTGGGGCGCCTGGGGCACTGACCAGGTCTTCCGTGACTCCGAGCCTCCCGAGGGGGATGTCCGCCCGATGGTGCTTCTAGCCGGCCGCGGCGAGTCGGCCAGTCAGCAGGTGGTGATACGGCCGACCTCAGCGATCACCGGTCTCCAAGCCTGGACAACCGATCTGATCTCAGAGAGCGATGGGGTCTTGGATGCCGGGTGTGTCGACACCCAGTTCGTGGGGTACGTTCACGTGCCAGCCAACTCGAAGGCCACCCCGGTGGAGGACCTGGTGCGCGAGGCGCCGGCGGACTTCCCCGATGAGCTCCTATCGGTGCCTGCTGTCAACGTCGCAGCGGGCGAGTGCCAGCCCGTGTTCGTCCGCGTGGACGTTCCCGCCGACGCCGCGCCGGGCACCTATGAAGGTGAGGTCTGGCTGTCGTGGGATGGGGGAAGTTGGTCCTATCGACTCAGCATCGAGGTATTGGACTACGACTTCCCGGAGCGTACCAGCCTGCTGGTGACCAACTGGTTCAACACCGACGTGCTCTCGACGCAGTACGGTCTCGAGTCAGAGGAGTACTGGGCCATGCTCCAGCGGCTGGCCGAGATGATGGCCGACCACCACCAGAACGTTGTTCTGACGCCGCTGTCTCTCGTTCAGGTCTACCTGGGCACGGATGACGAGTACGTGTACGACTTCTCGAAGTTCGACCGCTGGGTCAACCTGTTCGACGACGCGGGCGTGGATGCCATGATCGAGCTTGGGCATGTCGGCAGTCGCGCCACGGGTGAGTGGGAATGCCCCGAGTTCGTCTTCCACAGTAGACCGGCGACCCGGGTGAGCGATGGCTCCGCCACCACGGTGCCCGTCACGGAGTTCGTGAGGGCCGTCCAGGACCATCTGCGCGAACGCGGATGGCTGGACCGTTCGGCCCTGCACATCGCTGACGAGCCCATCCCCGTGAATGAGGACTCTTGGCGCGAGCTATCGAGGACCATCCACGAGGCGGCGCCCGACCTCAGGCGCATCGACGCCATTCATGTCACCGACCTGGATGGTGACCTGGAGGTCTGGGTTCCTCAGCTCAACTTCTTCGACCAGGCCTACGAGGACCTCAAGGCCAAGCGAGAGGCGGGCGTTGCGGAGATCTGGTTCTACATAGCCTGGGTTCCCCAGGGCCCCTACCCGAACCGGCTGCTCGATATGGAGACCATCCGCACGCGGCTCATCCACTGGATGAACTACCTGTACGAGGCGCCCGGGTATCTGCATTGGGGGCTGAACTGGTGGAGCATCGAGATGGGCCACTTCTCGCCAGGCGATGAGTGGGTCATCTGGCCGGGCGAGGATGGCCCTCATAGCTCCCTGCGTTACGAGGCCCAACGCGAGGGGATCGAGGACTACGAGCTGCTCGTCATGCTCGAGGAGAAGCGCCGTGCTGCCGGCGACCCCGATCCCCGAGCCCGCTCCGTGGAGTACGCGCAGCGACTTATCCGGAGCATCACCGACTACACGATGGATCCGTGGGAGTTGGCGGCGGTCCGCGCCGAGCTGGCGCGGGAAGTTGCCGAATAGCCGCACTATGCACGCGGATTCGTGAGGCCGTCGCCCGAGGGCAGCGACCATGCCCTCGGGCCCTACGGCTCCAACGCTATGGCGTCCAACCAGACACGGGCGCCGGTCCCACGGGGGTCGGCCTCCCCGATGACGCGGACCCGCAGCACGTGAGGTCCCGGCACCTCCCAGTGCCTCTCGAACATGGGCCAACCGGGGATCTCGTCCGCGGCGTAACAGCTCACCGTGACGGGCGGCTCATTGTCTACCTGGACGATAGCGAGGCCACCCTCGGCCCCCAGCCGTCCGTGCCACGTGACGCCACGGCCGGTGAACGAGACGGAGAACCCGGCTCCCGCCTCCGCCGCGTATGCCAGAGTGCCCGCGTGCGCGGGCGGGAAGTCGCTCTCGCGCACCCAGGAACCGACTAGCTCCAGGTCCCCATCGTCGATCACATGCCTCCGCGGCCCATCGGCGGGCTCGCAGCTCACCACATCCGAGACGTTGCCCGCGCCATCCACCGCCTGCACCGCGTAGACCGCCGCGGGGTCCGCGCCGGCCGAGTGGTCGAACCAGTAGGCTCCCTTGGCTGCGGTGCCGATGCGCTCGCCGTCCCGCGTCACCAGGTAGTAGCTCAGCCAGTGGTCATCGGTCGAGGGCTCCCATATCACCTCGACCCCTGGCACGCCCATGTGCCGCGCCTCGCGCGTCCGTACACCGGTCGGCGCGGAGGGGGGAGTCGTGTCGATACTGTTGCCTGGGTGGTCGGGCAAGTTCAGGTAGATCAGCTCGCCGGGTGCGGGGTCAGAGAGGGTGATGCCGTCGGTCATGAGGGCCGTGCCGGTAGCCTCCATGGTCGTCGGGGAGTCCTGGAACCCCACCTCGTACAAGGCTTCCGGCACGAGGCCCTTCGGGCGGATCGTTACAGTTCCCTCGATACGGTGCTTGGTGATGATCACGCCCCGCAGGCGGTCCCAGCTCAGCCGCTGCAGGTACATGGTCTCGTCATCGCCGGAGATCAACGGGTGGTAGACGCGCACCCAACGGCCAACGACCCCCCGCGCCCCCAGGTAGTGGTAGATGTCGATGAGTTCGCGCAGTCCCTCGAGCTGATCGGGCGAGAAGGTGTCGCCCGTCATGTCGAAGTTCGAACAGAGCAGGCCGCGCCATGTGGCCGGGTCGTAACTCGCCGGATCCCAGATGTCGGGCATGTCGTTGATCTTGTCGGGCGGGAAAAGGTAGCTCGCATGGTAGTTCGCGAGAGCTTGGGACTGGCCATCGGTGAACTGGAAGCCGCTGGCGTACCCTAGGTACTCCCAGTTGATGCCCATCCCTCCGCCGTTCACCCCCTGAAACGCGCACTCCGGGTGGGAATCGAGGAACCGGCGCAGGACCTCCATAAACCCCTGCTGCTGACCCAGTAACACCGTGTCATCCCCGCCTCGCGGCGCCAGTGGGAAGCTGTCATTGCGCCACTGGAATGGACCGAAGCGCTCGCGGAAGGAGTCGAGCAGCTCCACCTCATACTCGACGACCTCCGGCAGTGACTGATCGAGGGTCGTACCGTCCGCCAGCCACTCGGGATGCGCCTGCGCCACCCGCGACTGCGGATCGACGGTGTAGATGAAAGCGTAGATGAGCTGACCCATGCCATACTGGCGCAGGTATTCCCCGGATGTGAGGAAGTCAGGGCCGTTCCAGTCGCCGGCCCGGTCCCACCAGCCCCAGTCGCGATGGTAGGTGTCCCCGCCTACCTCGCGCATGAAGTCGGCGGTGCGGAACACCTTCCGGTAGGCGGACTCGTAGTCGGCATCGCCCCCGACCCACCCATGAGAGCCCCAGTGGGTGCCCTTCATCCAGTAACCCAACATCCTGACCCCTGGGAACCACGGCTCCCGGGTGTAGTCCCACATGCAGCGGTACTGCCACTCCAGGATCTCCTGGCCCATGTCATCCAGGTCGGTTCCGAAGATCCCCATGAAGTGCCCAGGGGTGCGGACCGATTCACCGGGCGCAAGCTGGCGTGTATAGCCGGCCAACGTCACATCCAGACTCGCCCCGCTGCCCTCTTCAGACGGGCTGACCTCGGCCCGCCAGTGGGCCATGCAGTCGAACCCCACGTAGGCCGAGGCCTGGCCGCTGGAGAGACTGAACCATGGCGCGTACGCCATCGATCCGAGTCGGAAGCCTCTCCCCGCCGGACCGCCCTGCCCGGTGTTGGCGAGGGTTCCCGAGACGGTCACGCTGCCCGACGACGGCGCTACGAAGGTGCGGACCGCCGCGCCTTGCGGATCGGGGTGCATCTCGGTCTCGGAGACGAACGGCTCCACCACATCCACATCCAGCCGCCATCGTTGGCCATACCGACCAGGGACATCGGCATAGGTCAGGTCGCGGTACTCGCCATCATCGCTGAGATAACCGTAATACCAGCCGCGGTCACCCTGGACCGTGGAGAAGCCCTCCGAAGCGCGGTAGGAGGCGCCATCATCGTAGGCGACGACCGGATCCCACTCCGTTGTGTCGCATGTCATCTGCTCATGCCGGGCCAGAACGAAGGAGATCTGGTCGCCGTCGGTGACCTCCAGGGTCACCTCGTGCCGCTGCACATCTGACGCATGACCGCTGTGAGCCCAGTTATCTTCAGGCCACACCGGCCGACCGTTCAGGAGGATTCGGGCGTCGACACCGTCGCCCGCGAGCCCGCTGCCGGACACAGCGGGCGGTGGATCGTAGGAGTCGAACACCCGGGGCTCCGGGCTCAGAGGCTCGGAGCGGAGGCGCCACGAGTCGCCGAATTGCTCGGCCCCTGACATCCAGTGCAGCTCGTCAGGGCCGGCTCCGTGCGGCAGCGTCGCAATCGGCGGGTCGACGAGCAGGAGCGATGCCTGCCCCGAGTTCTCGATGTCGAGCCAGCCGCGCACGAGACTGATGCCGGGGCAGATGATGTAGGTTCGGGTGACCCGGAGGCCGTCCCGCTCGAGCGCGAGCCTCACCTCGATCTCGCCGTGGGCGAGGACCTGAGCGACCGGCTCCGCAGCCACCCAGCCTGGGTCATCGCTCCTCAAACGGCGCCCATCGACGGTGACCACGAAATCCGCCAGCGTTTGCCCCGCCAGCAGATCGAGGTTCGTCCCCGCTCCCGCCCAAGCCACCCGACTCAGGCCGTTAGCTGTGGAGAGACGCATCAGGACGGCATCATTGGCCATCTCGAGTGCGTCATCGGTCCAGCGAACGACCGCGTCCTCTGATCGGACCTCTCCAGCGCCGGGGGCGGCGAGGCAGAATGACGGAAGACCTACCAACACGAGGCTCAACATGGTCCGGACCCTCTCTCGTTGCGCGGGCAATGCTCTGTACCTCGATTCCGTTAGCCCAGCGCCGGGGCCTCCAACCTGCGGCTACGGGGAGCCGGAACGGGATGGCGGCACGCTCGACGCGGTCTTGTGACCCCTGCGGCCGGATGCTACACTCCGACCCGTGAACACCTCGAGACCCAACATCCTCTTCATCGTCGTGGACTGCCTCAGGGCCGACCATCTTGGCTGCTATGGCTACCCCAGACCGACCAGCCCCAATATCGACGCGTTGGCCGCCCAGGGGGCCGTCTTCGAGAACTTCTTCGCGGCCGGAGTCCCCACCCAACCCTCCTTCACCACGATGTACACGGGCCAGCGCCCGCTCACTCACGGGATAGTGAGCCACAAGAGTGACGATCTGCTTGCGCCCGGGTCGCCATGGCTCCCAAGCCTGCTGCGGAAGTCGGGGTATACCACCGCCTCCTTCTGCTGTCTGGCGCGCTACCAGCAGTGGTTCGTGCACGGCTTCGAGTTCCTAGTGGACTCAACGACCCGCTACCATGACTTCGGCTACACCTGCGAGACGATCAACAACCGCGCCATCCCGTGGCTCCGGGCCCACGCCGACGAGCCCTTCTTCATGGTTCTGCACTACTGGGACCCTCACACGCCCTATCTGCCGCCCGAGAAGCACCGGCTCTTCTATGAGGGAGACCCCGCCGACCCCAGCCTGCCAGACACCCTGGCGCCGCTGAAGGACCAGTACTTCCGGATCATGTGGTCGAAGTGGTTCGAGAAGCTCCCGGCCGGTATGCGGGACGCGGAGTACGTCGTGTCTCTCTACGACGGCGAGGTCCACCATGCGGACGGCGGCGTGGGCGCGCTCCTCCATGCGCTCGATGAGTCGGGGCATGCCGATGACACGATCGTCATGCTCGTTTCAGACCACGGAGAGCTCTTCTACCGGCACGACATCTTCTTCGACCACCATGGCCTCTATGACGGCAACATCCACTGCCCACTTATCGTTCGGGGCCCAGGCGTCGCCGCGGGCCAGCGCACCGCTGGCTTCGCTCAGCATCCTGACCTGGCGCCGACCATCCTCGATGCGGCCGGAGAGCCCATCCCGGAAGCCATGGAGGGTGCTAGCCTCCTCCCGGCTCTCGGCGGGCAGGAGATGCCCAGCCGCGAGTTCATCACGACGTCGGAGTGCACGTGGCAGAAGAAGTGGGCCATCCGCACCAACTCGGAGAAGCTCATCCTCTCGCGCCAGCCGGACTTCCACGGCATGCCTCGGGTGGAGCTGTACGATCTGAAGGCCGACCCGCACGAACTCGACAACATCGCCGCCTCTCAGCCCGAGCGCACACGGTCGCTGGAGTCGCGCCTCGAAGCGTGGATCAGCGATGAAGTGCGGCGTAACCGCCTGCCCGGGGACCCGATCATGCTCGGGGACATCACCCTCGGCCGGGCTTGGGCGGACTGGATCGCCCAGGGAAGGCCATAGCTCGTCGCCCACGAACAGAGGGCCGGGGCCGGCGTTCCCCGAATCCCACCGCGCACATACCTCGCCACTTGGAGCGATGCCCATGTCCAGCTCAGACCGTGTCAGCAGAGGCGCCTCGGTGCAAGTCTCGGCCTCGATCCTGGGGTGTGACCTGGGTCGCGCCGCGTCGGAGGCGCAGCGTGCGGTCAAGGCCGGCGCTGGGATGATCCACGCCGACGTGATGGATGGCCACTTCGTGCCGAACATCTCCTTCGGACCGGACCTCATCGCACGCGTGGCTGCCGTCGTCGAGGTGCCCGTCTCGGTTCACCTCATGGTCGAGCGGCCCGAGCGGCTGCTCCAAGCGTTCCTGGATACCGGAGCGGACCGTTTCATCGTCCACCCGGAAGCGACGCCGAATGTCCGCCGAGCCATAGATCTCATCGTCGAGGCACAAGCCTCGCCGGGCATATGCCTGAATCCCGGGACCCCGGTCAGCTTCGCCGAGGCATTGCTCGATCACGTCGACGAGGTCCTGATCATGACCGTCAACCCCGGCTGGGGCGGGCAGGCCATGCTGCCCGAGCAGCTCAACAAGGTCCGCGAGCTTCGGGAGATGATCGAGGCTGGGGAGATCCACGACATGGATCTCAGCGTCGACGGTGGCATCGGGCCCGCCACGGCGCGGGAGGCCCGGCTTGCTGGCGCGAACATCCTCGTCGCCGGAACCGCCCTGTTCGGAGCCCCCGACCCAGCCGAGACGGTTCGTCAGATGCTGGGGTAGGGCGCTTCGCTCCAGTGGCCACTAGGCGCTCCACAGCCAGGCGGCAACGGCGCCCCAGGCTTGCCGAAGCCCTGCGGAAACGGGCGAACTGGGCGCGAAACGGGTCAGCGGAACGCCGGCGCGAACCGCGCGCGGGACCGCCTCATCGAAGGGCAAGGCGGCGAGTAAGGGCACTCTCTCCTCGTCGCCCCAGCGGCGCAGTGACTCGGTAGTCTCGGGATTGATGTCGCACCGGTTGACAATGAGGCTCGCGGGTATCTGGAAGTGGCCGAGAAGCTGCCGGACCCGCTTCAGGTCGTGAAGTCCGGAGGCTGACGGCTCGGTCACCAGTAGAGCTAAGTCGACACCTGCCAACGCGGCGATCGCCGTGCACCCGATACCGGGAGGTCCGTCGATCAGCTGGAGGGAGAGGCCTTCGGCCTCGGCGACAGCGTCGGCCACATTCCGCACCTCGGTTACCAGCTTGCCAGAGCTCTCTCCCGCTGGCACTAGCCGCCCCGATGCGAGAGGACCGTACGGCGTACGGGCCTCCACAACATACCCGCTGAGGACCGTCTCGAGCGTCAGAGCCCCGCTCGGGCATGTGAGCACGCAGAGCCCACACCCCTCGCATCGCGAGTCATAGACTCGCTCCTCCGTGATGGCGTCGAATCGGCAGCGTCGCTCACACTCCCCACTCCCATTGCATTTCGCCGGGTCGCGTACCGCGACTTTGGCGCCCCAGAACTCTCGCTGCGAGATGATCTCGGGTGTGAGCATCAAGTGAAGGTTCGCCGCATCCACATCGGCATCGACAAGCACCGCCGGCTGAGTGAGGTCCGCGAAGCACGAGGTGACCGTCGTCTTGCCAGTGCCCCCCTTCCCGCTCAGGATGACGACTCGGCGCACTGACTGAGTTGCTGCCATTGATGGCCCGCTTTCCGTGTCCCAAGTGACGGGAAGGGCTACTCGCTTCTCGTTCCCGCGAGCCTCCGCACTTCGTGGTAGAGGTGTGTGAGGGGCTCTCTCCACGCGGGAAAGGCGCGGTACAGGGCCTCCCCGCGTGAGTACGCCTCGGCGATCCCTCTGTCATGTGGGATCTCCAGGAGCACGGGGACGCCCTCGGGGGACAGATCGTCAGGGACTGGCTCACCTGGATCGAGACGGTTCACCACCACGCCACAGGGAACTCCCAGCGCTTGGCAGGTCTCAACGGCTGCCCTCAGGTCACTACGGCCGAATGGCGTCGGCTCCGTCACAAGGATGCAGAAGTCCGTGCCCTCCACCGCCTGTTGCATGGGACATGCCGTGCCGGGCGGCGAGTCGATCACCGTGACGAGGGGGGGCTCAACTGCGGTGCGAACCTCGCGCGTCACCGGGCCTGCTCGCATCTGACCCACGGCAAGCCGCCCTTCTCGCACCTCGACGCCTTCCGGCGTGAGTCCGGTTCTCACCTCTCCGACTGTCTTCGGAACCTCGGACAAGGCATTCACAGGGCATGCGAAGACACAGGAGCCGCAGGCGAAGCATAGGTCCGGGAAGATCACGATCTTGTCTCGGATACGGGCGATGGCGCTTACCTCGCAGACCTCGGCGCAGCGTCCGCAGAGAGTGCAGAGGTCCATGTCCACCTTCGGGAGCGCCACGTCCACCGTTCTGCGCTCGTGCTCGTCAGGGCTGAGAAGAAGCCAGGAGTTGGGTTCCTCCACGTCACAGTCCAGCAAGCGGACGGGAGTGCCGTCAGACTCCGCGATGGCGAGAGCCAGACTCGTGGCGATCAGCGTCTTGCCGGTGCCGCCCTTGCCGGCAGCCACGCCGATAGTGAGGGGGTACCTGTTACTCATCCGCAACCTCGGGGTATCCAGGAGCCAGCGCCGCCCCCATGGTTCGATGGGGCGGCGCTAGCTCCGTCGTGGGACTAGAGTCGCTTCTCGATCTGGCTGATGCGCTCGTTCAGAGCGCCCACCTGTTTCGAGAGCTCGTTGACCATGTCGGTGATCTGGCGGAGAACTGCGGAATCCACGGCATTAGCGTCTTGCGGCGGTGCGCCCGTCGGCATGGCCTGCACACACATCCCCATGCCACCGCCACGACCGCCTCCTCCACATCGACCGCGGCCCATTCCGCCACCCATGCCTCTTCCCATGCCGCTACCCGTAGCCATCCCGCCGCCGCCGAGGCCTGGGCCTGCCGTAGGACCGGACGCAGGCCCAGCAACTTCGCCACTCGTGCCGTAGTGAGCCTGGACGGTGGGCCCAGCGATCTGCTGCAACTGGCCTGCTTTGAAGGCGGCCAAGGCATCACGCGCAGTGCCGCCCGTGCACTCGTAGACGGCGATGCCGCCGCCGCTCAGAGCCTGGAAGGCGTTGGGCCCGAACCGGCTGCCGATCACTGCCTCCGCACCAGCATCAGCGACCAACTGCGCGGCAGCGATGCCGGCCCCCGAGCCCTGTGCGGCCGCCGTATTGGGGATTACCTCCACCAGGGAGCTATCATCCGTGTCACACACGAGAAAGTGCGCGCAGCGCCCGAAACGGGGATCGACCGCTGAGTCAAGCGTCGTGCCACTCGATGCTATCGCTACCTTCACTGGGTCCCTCCTTTGGGGCCACTCGCCACCTCGATGCTGGCGAGGCGCTGCTCCATCACAGCCACCTGGCTGGCCAGGTTCTGGATGGACTGCTGCAAGGTCGTGATCTGAGCGGTCAATCCCGCTGCGGGAGCCGGCGCGGCCAGGGGCGCCGAGAACTGCGCGGGGATCTGCATTCCGCAGGGCCATGCGCCGGTCAGTAGGTACTCGGCGCAGGGGCCCACGCCCGAGGCGCTGCGTCCCACCCAGCCTGGGCTGTAGCCCAAGCGAAGCCAGCCAGGTTGCCCCGTGAGTCGAAGCATGTTTCGATTCCTCATAGCGATCTCACCTCTCCCTATCGCTCTCTGAGCGCATCTGCAGACGCATTCGGCGTCCGCCTGTCTTCGCTCGCCGCCCGTTCACTCTTCAACAGATGACAGCGGTTCGCGAACTCCACCATTGATTGACCACACCTCGCGATGGCCGTGCTCTAGTCCGCCAAAGGCCGCCTTTCGGTGTCGGCCATAAGGTGTAGCCACTTCCGTAGTCTCCCCTCACGCGGTTATATGCTGTCCGCATATATGCTTGCAGCATATACACTCCACCACAACATGTCAACAACATATACAAACCCAGAGTCCCGTGCGTCTACGGGTTGGTGGAGGAGGGGGGTGGGGGCCCGGGAGGCGCCTCCTGCTAATGTCGGCAAGGCACCGCCGCCCGAGAGGATCGGGCGACGGCGCCGTAGTGGATAGTGCGAAGGGCTAGACCCCAGGGGGAAGGGTCAGCTTGGACTTGTCGACGGGCTTGAAGCACAGGAACCAGTCGAGGCACTTGTAGTCGCCCGAGCCGGCGCCCTCGACGCGCTCCTTGGCGAGGCCGCAGCTCCCCGGGGCCGGGATGATGACATCGTCGCCCGGTCGCCAGTCAGCCGGGGTTGCGCAGTTATGCGCGTCGGCCGTCTGTAGAGCGATGACGATCCGAAGCAGCTCATCGAAGTTGCGGCCCAGGGAGAGGGGGTAGTAGAGAATCGTGCGGACCTTGGCCTGATCGTCGATCACGAAGACGGCGCGCACGGCCTGGGTGTCGGCCTCCGAGGGTTGAACCATGCCGAACTTCTTGGCTACATCCATCTTGAGGTCAGCGATCACCGGGAAAGTAACCTCTAGGTTGCTCCAGTTCTTCCATTGGATCTTCTCGTAGATCGTACGGAGCCAAGCGATGTGGCTATAGTGGCTGTCGATGGAGAGGCCGAGCAGCTCGCAGTTCACGGCTTTGAACTTGTCGATCATGCTGGCGAAAGTCATGAACTCAGTCGTGCAGACGGGCGTGAAGTCCGCGGGGTGGCTGAAGAGGATGACCCACTTGCCCTTGTAGTCCTCGGGGAAGTTGACCTCACCTTGGGTGGTAACGGCGGTAAAACTCGGGGCGGTCTCACCGATGAGGGGCATCGCGCTACATTTGGTCGCCGCAGTCTCTGGGCACTTCGCGTCTTCGCTCAAAGTGTGGAGCTCCTTTCGGTTCTCGGGCGCTCCGGAACTGCGTTCCGCGCTCGCCCTGAAGCTATGTGTCTAAGACGTATTATAGCACGTCTAAGGAAGAGCACAATAGGTATACCTAACTATTCGTGTTTAGGTCAATCGCGGTGTGCTCGTGGTCACCCAGGCCCAGCACTTCCAGCTCGGGAGGAGTGCTCGCGCTCTGGGCGGACAGTGGATGCACATCGGCAAGGGCCAGGAGCTCGTCGATGGGGTCGCATGGAGCTGGCAGGCGTTCCGCGATGAAGCTGGCCATATCGGTGCGGCGGAGAAGCGTCCCCCGGCAAGCGACGCGCAGTATCCCGTGCCACGTAGACCTCACGATGCCCGCCCCTCTCTCGCAGCTCCTCCAACCGAGTCCGCCTGCGAGAGTTGCTGGATCTTGGCGGCGATGGCCTCGCGCCCCCAAGTCGCCCGCGCAAGCGCCTCACGGAGGTTACGGAGGGCGTTTGCCGTGTGGCCCTTGCGTTCCGCGAGTCGGGCCCAGAGCAGGTACGGCGCGGGCGCCCATGGGACCAGGCCAATCAGACGGGAGGCGAGGCGCGCCGCGCCCTCGTCATCGCCTGCCGTCAGCCGCTCCCGGATGCTCGCCACGATTGGGCGCGCGCGCTCCTCACGCTCGGCTCGGTCCTTCGCGACGACGCGCTGGCGGGCGGCGCGGGCCTTATCGGGCGCGAAGCGCTCGGCCGAGGCGTAGCACTCGGCTGCTTCGCGGTACTGCCCGCCACGCTCGTAGACAGCGCCGACGATGAGGTCCGCGGCGCCCGTGGTGGGGGCCAGACGCTCCAGATCGGCGGCAACGGCGAGGGCCCTCTCGTCGTCTCCTCGAACAAGGTGGCGGCTCGCTCTCATCAGGTGGGTGCTGATGACTGTGGCTATGCTGGCCGGCTCGCTCTGGGCGGTGGAAAGCGCACGGCGGGCCCTGAGCACGCCTGGGTGCAGTGGGTCCAATGCCATCGCCTCGTTGAGGCACCCCTCTGCCTCCCCCGGTAGCCCAACCTCCTGACAGATACGAGCCAGGCTTAGCAGGTGCTCGGTGCCGCTGCCTTGCGCCAGGCACGAGGCGAGGCACGCGGCAAGGCTGTCCTCGATCCGGCCTGTGTGGCGTAGTGACAGTGCCAGAACCGACAGCAGATCGGCGCTGCGCTCGCCCTGCTCGAAGGCCCTCAGGCAGAGCGCCACGGCAAGCCGATGCCAGCCCTGAGCTGCGAAGGTGGCGGCGTCCCGCCAGGTCTCGCCAGACACGGAGACACCCCCCCACGCGGCCCCACTGCCACCCGCCCGCTATATAGGGCCGGGGCTGAGCCATTCCTTCGTGGCCACGAGGTAGAGCTGCTCCTCAACCGGTGGGTGGGCATCCAGAATGGAGGTCCAGAAGCGCTCCATCGCTGAAGAGCACACGGGCTCCCCCGGGCAGATAGAGACCGAGTTCGTAGGCTGAGGATGCAGCGCCAAGTTGGGCCGTACCCGCGCGAAGGACTGCGGCAACACGCTGTACATGAATCGGTAGGCTGCCTCGACGCCGCTGTCCTGGGCGTACCGGAAGATCCGACAATTGAGGTCGGTTCGTCGTTCGGGGTGCATGACGAACCCGTTGTTGTCGCGCGTTCTGGCTTGGGGGAAAGCATCGTAGAAGGCCCGGCCCCACAGGTAGCTGCCCTCGTCGTGGTAGCACACCATGTGGGTGTACCGCTTGCGTCGGAGCTAGTCGATGGTGTGCTGCCACTGGTCCTCACCCCAGAGCCGGCAGCAGTAGCGCCAGTTTCTGACGAAGAAGGGGTAAGTAAGGAACAGCCGGTGCTCCATAGCCGGCCACAGCTTGAGCTTGAAGGGTTCTGGCCTCCAGGCACTCAGGTCAGGGATCTGGTTCCCGACCAGGAAGAAGCCGAACCCGAGGACCTTCTCCAGGAACGCGTAGGCCGCGTGGCACGCCGCGCGGGAGAGCCACCGATCGTCAGCGCGGTTGGTGGGTCCTCATCGGGGATCACGCGAAGATAGATCTCGTCGGGATGCAGGCGGTTGCAATCGTCAAGGGTGGTATCATCCCCGAGCCGTCTGAGGAGGGGCGCGGTGTCCCACCTGCCCAGAATCAGTTGAACCGCGGATCTGCCGTCTGCCGGACCTTCGCCCCGGGCCTCGATGATGAGGCTCGATACGTCCTCGAAGGCGGACTCCTCCACCCGAGTCACCGTATCGGGCAGTCGCGTTATCTTCGCGCCTCCTCGCGCGGCGTGGACCGCACGGCGGGATTTCCCCGTTGGCCGCGTAATGCCCTACGAGCAGCGGGGCACCTTCACGCTGATGGGTCGGAGGAGAACGCCCGCATTGAAGGGTGTATAATCCAGTCCCAGCGCCGCCGATGGCGGCCAAGCTCTGATGCGAGTATATCCGGAGGTGATCGGCGTGGCGTCCGAATCCTCGGGCGGAACGGACACGCTGGAGAGACCCGACACCCTGCCGCAGGACGGCGGCCAGGGACCTGTCCCTGTAGTTGGCACGGACACGGTTATCGAGTGTCGGGGTCTCACTAAGCGCTACCGCGTGGCGCTCGGGTACGAGATCGAAGCTCTCTCATCCCTCGACCTGCAGGTCAAGCGGGGTGAGATCTTCGCCATCGTAGGCCCCAACGGCAGCGGGAAGACGACCACACTGAAGCTCCTCCTGGGGCTGATCTTCCCCTCTGAGGGCGATGCCTTCATCCTCGGCGAGCCGCCGCGAAGCCGCCGGGCGAAACGGCGCATCGGCTTCGTGCCGGAGGGGCCCTTCTTCTACCAGCATATGAACGGCGAGGAGGTCGTGCGCTTCTACGGCCGCCTCTGCGGCCTTCGGGGTCGCGACCTCAGAGCTCGCACCGATGAGCTACTGAAGCTGGTTGGCATGTCCAAGAGGCGCGATGTCGTCATGTCCCAGTGCTCGAAGGGCATGGTCCAGCGCATTGGCTTGGCGTCAGCTCTGGTCAACGACCCAGACGTTGTCCTCATGGATGAGCCGACGTCCGGCCTCGACCCCATCGGCGCCCATGAGATCAAGGAACTCACCGTGCGCCTTCGGGATGCTGGCAAGACGGTGCTCCTCTGCTCCCACCTGCTCGAACAGGTGGAGGAGGTCTGCGACCGCATCGCCATCCTGCACCGCGGCAGCAGGCTGGCGTACGGTCCCATCGACGAGATCCTCCAAATCACGGACCAGACGGAGCTCGTGGCTATCAATGTGAGCGAAGACGCCGCTCGGCAGCTCGCCGCCATGTCCTCCGAGAGCCACACGAGGGCGGGCGAGTTGCACTGCATGATTAAAGAAGATGCGGATCCCTTCCAGGCACTCGACGTGGTGCGTCAGGGGGGAGGGGAGTTGCTCCGTTTCGGCAGGGTAAGGGAGTCCCTCGAAGATGCCTTCATCCGCGCGGTGACGGCCTCCGCCCGCGAGGACGCGGCCATCTCCACCGACGCCGCCGACACGGGTGGAACGGCCGACATGACGGGCGGCAGCGACGAAGCGACTGCTGAGGAGGGGGGTGAGGAGGCGTGAGGGAGATCATGACCATCGGGTACGCCACCTTCGGCGAGGCCATCCGGCGACGGATCCTCGTCATCTTCCTGCTCTTCGCCATCGTGTCCATCGTGGGATCGCAGATCTTCAAAGCCTTCTCCCCGGGCGAAGAAGAGAAGTTCGTTGTTGATCTGGGGTTGAACTCGATCAAGTGGTTCTCGATCCTGATCGCCATCCTGTTGGGCGCGGTGATGATCCCACAGGAGATCGAGCGAAAGACCCTGCATACGGTGCTCGCGAAGCCGGTTGGGCGCGGCCAGTTCATCCTGGGCAAGTTCGTGGGCACGTGCCTAGCCGTGCTCTTCAACGCTTCCCTGATGGCCATCGCCTTCTTCGTGGTCTACGCGATCCAGCAGAAGGGCGGTTTCGACGTCTCTCTGCTGTATCAGTTCGCGCTCACGTGCATGGAGCTGATCCTGTTCATCTCCATCGTGGTCTTCCTGTCGACATTCTCGAGTACGGTGTTCGTCCTCGTTGTCTCCTTCTGCGTTGTGGTGCTGGGGAGCACGGCGACCTTCTGGAAGAACATCCCAGCGGAGAACGAGATCAGCGGACTGCTCTTCCTCGGCGTGAGCGCGCTTGCTCCGAACTTCGAGATCTTCGACCTCTCTCGGCCGATTCTGACGGGTGCGGCCATCGCGCCCGACATGATCACCTATCCCCTCGTGTACGGGTTCATGTACACCTCGATCATGCTGCTGCTGTCCTTCGTGATCTTCAACGAGCGGCAGTTCTAGCGGGGTACTGAACAGACAGGGAGCGGACTCTTGCAACTACTCAAGCGACGTCCCATACGGGTTAGCCTCAGCATCCTCGTATGCCTCGGCCTCGTCGCCGTTCTCATCCAGGTAGGCCGGTTCGGCCATCAGGTGCAGCACTGGCGGGTGGAGGCTGGGATCGCCCAGCCCTCGGTCGTGGCCTCCATCAAGGATGTGCCCCTGGAGGAGCTGACGGGTATCGTGCTCGGTGCTCTCTTCGCCGGCTTCCGGTCCCAGGCGGCCAACTTCTGTTGGTGGAAGTCCCAGCAGTACTGGGAAGAAGAGGGCCACTGGCCCCGCGTTCTGCCGATGATGAAAGCCGCCTGCGCTCTGGACCCTTACTTCCCAGAATTCTGGGAGGTCACGGGATGGCACGAGGCATACAACCTGGCTGCCGAGTACGAGACCCGTCACCTACCGCAGGACGAGTACGTGAAGATGGGCATCAAGACTCTCGAGACGGGCCTCCGCTATAATCCCCAAGCCGTCCAGATCTATGAGCAGGTTGGCTGGACCTACCGCGACAAGCTCGGCGACCCCGAGACGGCCATCCGGTACGCCAGGCAGGCCGCGACCGTCTACCACGTCCGAGCCGGCATCACGAAACAGACTCCGCTCATCCAGCCACGGTTTGTGGCGCACATGTACGAGGAGCTCGGCAAGCCTGAGGAGGCGCTGCTCCAGTACCAGGAGCTCATGCAGGACTACCCCTCAGACACCGTCGGCATCGGCGCTACCCTGACCATCCGAGACCGCTACCTCGAGGCCTACCGCGCCATGCAAACGCGCGACCTTGATGCGGCCGAGGAGCGGTTGGTCACGCATCTGACCCACGACCCGGGAGATAAGATCGCCCTGCACATGCTGGCCCAACTCAAGGAGTCGCAGTCCGACACCTATGGCGCCCTCGCCGCGTGGGAGGCGGCCGCGATGGTCTGGAAGGACACATTCGCCCAGCAGCATTACGTCCGGCTCCTGAACGAGGTGAATCGTCGCCAGACCCAGCTTCGCGGCATGCCCTTCTTCGATATGGTCATCTCACGTAAGGTCGCCGACTACATGCTCCTGCCCCGCGAGACGGCGACAGGGGCCGCGATGCCGCGCGGCATGGGTGTCGCCCTCTACATCAAGCCTCCCCGGGCCGACGCTCCCTCGCCCCTTGGTCCTCGGATGGATATCCAACCAGGCGATGAGATCCACGCCCGGCCCTTCGAGCTGGCCAACACCTCGGGTTGTGAGGCGCGGTTCTACGTTCATGGGCGTGAGGTCGCACGCGACACGACACCCCCCTACACCTTTACCTTCACCGATGACATGCGTGCCGGGCCCGGTACCGCATCGGGTCTCGAGATGCTCGTGAAGGTTGAGTTCTTTGTGCCGAGTGAACAGGCCGCTGGCTACCCGCCGCGTTTCGATCTCCGGAATGTGCAGCTGCCTGAGAAGGCGCCCACAGATGCCCGTCCGGCGGCCCCCAAACCGGTCATCACCAGTGGTTCCGGGTCGCCCGGCGGAACAGGACCGATGATGCCGGGCGCCGGCTCAGGTGCGGCGATGGGGATGGCGCCAGGCGCCAGCGCGCCCACCCCGTCCGCGGGACACGAGGGGCATGACCACTAGCTAGGTTGCGTTGCAGACAGTCTACGGCGAACGTATGATGCTCCGGGCGCCCCGCGCCCGGAGCATCTCGTTCCTTGGGGTAGATCCCATGCCCGCGAGCCACACGGGAGACAGTCACGCCCCTCCCACGGACCACAGCGGCCCCGGCCGCTCCCTGCGCCGACATTGGGTCCTGTGGGCCGTCCTGGTGGCTTACACTGGGCTCGGCATCGCCTACATCCGCGCAAACCCTTGGGGCGGCGGTCTCGACGAGCCGCTCCATGCCAACTATGTCCAGGTCCTCGCCGAGGAGCATCGGCTCCCGTGGATCTACCAGGAGGATGGCCGCTGGGTCCGCTACCGCGATGCCCACGCCATGCACCCGCCGGTCTACCATCTGCTCCAAGTTCCCGTGTACCTCGCCACGCGCTCATCCGAGTTGGCGGCTCGCGTCTCTATGCGCGTATTCAACCTCCTACTCGGCGGGCTCAGCGTCGTTCTCGTGTATGTCATCGCCCTGGCAGCATTCCGTGGCCGCTTGCCCGAGGCAGCAGGCGTTACCGCGTTCTACGCCCTCATGCCTCACGTGCTGCTGATCTCCTCAGTGATCAACAACGACATCGCGTCGATCCTCGTGTTTCTCCTGCTGCTCTACTTGGGCGCTGTCCGATGGTCGGAGGCGATGACCTGGCCCAGGGCCGCCGCACTCGGGCTCGTGGCGGGCATCGCCGGCCTCACCAAGGGCACCTGCGAGGTCGCCGGCTTCCCCATGGCGGTCCTGCTGACCTATCTCGCGGATCGGCACGAGGGTAGGTTCCGTGCCTGGTGCAAGGCTGCGCTGACGGGGCTCGTCGCCCTAGTCCTGGTCGCCCCGTGGCACCTCCGCAACCTGCGGCTGTACGGCTCGCTCTCCTTCATGCCTGACGATGGCCCCAACCCCTTGCTCCCGAACCAGGAGCCCCTGATCGTCCAGCTGATGCACGACCACTTCCTGCCGGTGCTAAAGCATGCGCTGCAGTGGCAGGTGAACACTCTGTGGTCCCAGGAGGACTGGGTTCCCCCAGGGCTCAGGCCCTATGTCTATGGCGTGGGGTGGGTTTTTCTCGTCGGAGGCGGACTCCTTGGCGCCATCGCCTACCGGAGGCATCGCGAGCTGTTCGAGCCGCGAGTGTGGGTCGCGTATCTGGCATCGGCTCTGCCTCTGTGGCTGATGGCGCTGTACATCGCCCTCTTCGCGCACTTCGGCTGGACGCGGGGGGGCCGGTATCTCCTCTGCCTGCTGCCCGCGCTCGGGTCGCTACCTCTGGCCGCGCTCGTCTGGGTGCGTGGTCGGTGGCGGTTCGGCCCCTGGCTCGCGCCTGCGCTCATCGCGGCATCCCTGCTGGCGCTGAACGCGCTCTGTATGCACCATCTCGTGAGTGAGCTGATCCCGGCACATGGTCAGACATCCCTGCTGGGGTAGCGGGGATGTAGCTTCGCGCTTGACCGCCCCGGCGAAGCGGTATATGTTTACCGGCAAAGACTTGCCGGTAAGGGCCGGTCACTCTCAGCCCGAGCCGGCCAAACGGGATCGAGGCGCCGCCTCGAGGGAATGCCCGTGAAGGTTCGGTGGAGGTTCGTGATGACTGGCTCGGTCGGAGATGCCCTCAAGCTCGTCAAGGACAGCAACGCGGTTGCCGTGGACTTCAAGTTCGTGGATCTGCCCGGGCTGTGGCAGCACTTCTCAATCCCCGCCGAGCGACTCTCCGAGGATGAGTTCGACAACGGCCTAGGGTTCGACGGGTCATCCATCCGAGGCTTCCAGCGGATCGAGGAGTCGGACATGCTGCTCATCCCCGATCCCTCCACCGCGGTCATCGACCCTATCCCCGAGGCCCCCACCGTGTCATTCATCTGCAACGTAGCCGATCCGATCACCCAGGCGCCCTACAGCCGCGACCCGCGGTACGTGGCCCAGAAGGCGGAAGCCTACCTGCAGTCCTCAGGAATGGGGCAGACGTCCTACTTCGGACCAGAGGCGGAGTGCTTCATATTCGACAGTGTCCGCTTCGACTACGGGCCCAACTTCGGATTCCACGAGATCGACAGCGAGGAGGGCATTTGGAACTCCGGCCAGGAGGGGCCGAACCTGGGCTACCGGCCGCGCTTCAAGGGCGGCTACTTTCCCGTTCCCCCCATGGACAGGCTGCAGGACCTCCGCACTGAGATCATGCGCAAGATGATCGCCACGGGCATCGATGTCGAACTGCAGCACCACGAGGCAGGCACTGCGGGGCAGGCGGAGTTCGACCTCCGCTTCGATAGCCTCACGACGATCGCGGATAAGGTGCTCTGGTACAAGTACATCGCCAAGAACGTGGCCGTTGCCCACGGCAAGACAGTGACCTTCATGCCGAAGCCTGTTTTCGGCGACAACGGCTCAGGGATGCACACCCATGTGAGCATCTGGGAGGGCGACCGGAACCTCTTCTACGACCCCAGCGGCGCCTATGCGGGTCTCTCCCAGCAGGCCCTATGGTTCATTGGCGGCATCCTGAAGCATGCGGCCGCCGTTCTCGCCTTCGCCGCCCCGACGACTAACAGCTACAAGCGGCTCGTGCCTGGCTACGAGGCGCCGAACCGAATCGCGTACTCCCAGCGGAACCGTTCAGCCTGCATCCGGATCCCGCTGTACTCCTCCAGCGAGCGGGCGAAGCGGATCGAGTTCCGCTCCCCCGACCCTTCGGCCAACCCCTATCTGGCATTCTCGGCCATCCTAATGGCGGGCCTCGATGGGATACAGAACCGCACCGACCCCGGCGAGCCCGTCGACAAGGACATCTACGACCTCCCGCCCGAGGAGGAGGCGAAGGTCCCATTCCTTCCCGGTTCGCTGGAGGAGGTCCTCATGGCGCTGGAGGAAGACCACGACTTCCTGCTTCGCGGGGACGTCTTCACGCCTGACCTCATCGACATGTGGATCCGGTGGAAGCGCGCTAACGAGTGTGACGCCATCCACATTCGGCCACACCCCTACGAGTTTTACCTCTACTTCGACATCTAAAGCGACAGTCCAGGGCAACGCGGACGGGGGAGTGGCTCGACGCCCAATCCCCGGAGAC